>Ga0209811_10000065_pt1 | contig 48066 bp, 47 predicted proteins | sample Coa_R1_6_FD_187161 | JGI IMG/M metagenome (GOLD analysis project Ga0209811, IMG submission 187161) | Surface soil microbial communities from Centralia Pennsylvania, which are recovering from an underground coalmine fire. - Coalmine... | ecosystem: Environmental > Terrestrial > Soil >... | reverse complement strand
CATCGCCGCCACGACCGAGCCCGAGTTCACCTGGTCGTGCATCGGATCGCCGGCGCCGTTGAAGCTGCGGGTGGTGGTCATGGCCATGAGCCCAAGGCCCTGGCGGCGGTCGTTCATCTCGTGCATGACGCGCCACACGCCGTAATACGCGAGCGGCTCGACTCCGTACTTGGACTCCACCCCCGCGTTGCTGAGCGTGGCGTCCTCCTGCGCGGTGACCGACTGCACGGTGCCGACGTTCCAGCCCGGCGCGGCCTGGCCGGTGATCTTCGCGGCCCCGAGGATGTGCACGGCGGTGGGGTAGTCCACGAACTCGGCATCCGGCGTGTCACCCTGCGGCGTCCGCCCGATGCGACGCGAGTAGAAGAACGTCGGCTCCGGCCAGTTGAAGCTCGAGTAGCTGTTCGCGCCGTTGTTGCCGCAGCGGAACACGCTCACGCCCTCGGTGAAGAACGGGCGCTTCTCCTGGAAGAAGGTCTCCACGTCGGACAGGTTCACGACCGCGGGGTCGACCTCGACCTGGCCAAAGTCGGGATTGACGGTGGCGTTCACCGTGAGCTTGGAGCCCAGGCTGGTGCGGATGTCGCCGCCCACCGCGGGCGTGTTCTGCCAGCCGGAATGGAACGGGTCGTCCGGCGCGTAGAGCCCGGAGGATGCGTGCTCGGTCTTGTTGGTCACGTACGGGATCAGCTCGATGGTGTGTCCGGCATGCAGGCCATCGAGTCCGTGCAACTCGGGGAATCGCGAGACGTAGCCCGACTCGCCGCGCGGGGTGTACACGACCGCGTCCTGCTCGCTGTACCGCGTCGTCGTGCGCTGGAAGTTCACGCCCCAGATCATCGGCGTGGCGGCCTGGAACCGGAGCTGCGAGAACGGGATCCGCATCTCGCACGTCCAGCCCTGGCCGTCGCGATGGGCACGCCCCTGCCAGACGCCGTCCCAGGAGTTGTCGTCCCATTCGTCGTTCATGAGCACGCCGTCCACGAGCACGCCGGCCGCGGTCACCGTGAAGTAGTAGCCCGTGCGCTTGTCGTGGAGCGGATCGAGCTTGATGGTGAACATGTCGGAGCGAGCGTCGTCATCGCGGCGCGAGAGGCGCGCGACCACCGAGTCGGGCGCGGTGTCGAACATGCGCGCGCCCACGTAGAGCGCGTCGTCGTCGTATGCGACGCGCACCTCGGTCTTCTGCCGGGGCGCCACGCCCTGATCGGGATCGCTCTGCGTGAAGTTCGCGACGGCACTGCCGTTCTTCCAGATCTCTTCGTCGAGCAGGCCATCCACGAGCACCGGCCGGTCGGTGCGGACCGCCTGGACGGGAGGGACGTCCGCGAACGCCGGCCCCGCGGACACGGCGATCAGCAGGCCATAGAAGAGGGATCGCATCACGGGCTCCGGGGGAGGCCGATGGGCGGTCGGCATCCAGAAGACTCGGTGCACACCGGGTCACGTCCGGTGTCGGGCAAGAGCGCGTCCCCGGGGTCGCAGGCAGCGCAGGATGATCGGCCCTACGGGGTCGCGAAGGGCAAGGTTGCTGGGTTCGACAGGCAAACTGACCGGACCGCTGGCATGGGTCCACGCCCGTGATACCAGCGCGGGATTACGGGGGACCGAGCGCAGGCGCGACATCGATTACCCGTGGGTCACCAGCGATCGACATCTGCCGTTCACGATATCGGCAGGATCTCACCCCGCCGCGAGCGCCACCGCGAGGCCGCCCGCCACGGTGGCATTGTGCTCGAGCAGCGCGATGTTCGACGTGGTCGCCCTGCCACCGGTGGCCTCGTGGATGGTCTCGAGGAGCGCGGGGGTCACGGCGCGACCGCGGATGTGCTGCTTCTCCACGCGCTCGAGCGCGCGCACCAGGGCGCGGTCGTAGGCGCGCTCGTCCATCTCATCCGCCTCGGGAACCGGGTTCGCCACCACCACGCCGGTGCCGGTGCCGAGCGCCCAGTGCTCGCGGACGGCGCTCGCCAGGGCCGGCAACTCATCGAAGCGCTGGTCGAGCTTGAGCCCGCTCGAGCGCCGCCAGAACGCCGGGAACTCGTCGCAGCGATATCCATAGATGGGCACGCCCAGCGTCTCCAGCCGCTCGACCGTGCGCGGCAGGTCGAGGATCGACTTGGCCCCCGCGCACACCACCGCCACCGGGATGCGCGAGAGCGCGGTCAAGTCGGCGCTCACGTCATCCGTTTGCTCCGCGCCGCGGTGGACGCCGCCGATGCCGCCGGTGGCGAACACGGCGATCCCGGCCATGTGCGCGGCGAGCATCGTCGCCGCCACGGTCGTGGAACCCGCGCCGCCGGCTGCGAGCCGGGCCGCGAGGTTGCTCAGGTTCAGCTTCTCGATCTTGGGACTGGCCGCGAGCCGAGACAGCTCCTCGCGCGTGAGCCCCACGCGGACGCGGCCGTCAAGCACGCCGATCGTGGCCGGCGTGGCGCCGGCGGCGTGGACACGCGCCTCCATCGACGTCGCGACCTCGAGGCCCTGGGGATGCGGAAGCCCGTGCGTGACCACGGTGGTCTCGAGCGCCACCACGCCGCGGTGCGCGGCGAGCGCGCGCGCGACCTCGTCGGCCACGGCCAGCCGCTCCGGTCTCACGAGCACACCTTCTCCTGGGCCCAGCTTGCGAGTCTCGCCCGCACCGTCTCGGGGGTCGCGGCGAGCAGGCCGTCGGCGCCCCAGGCTTCGATCGCGAAGCTCGCGGTGACGATGCCGCGGCGGAGCGCGCGCTCGACGTCGTCGCTCTCCCACTGCGCGGATACGAACCCGGCCATGAACGCATCGCCCGCGCCGGTGGGATCCTCGACGCGGGTGGCGCGCGGGGCCCAGTCGTGCGCGCGCTTCGCGCGTGCATCGTAGAGCGTGCCACCCCGGGCGCCTCGCTTCCACGCCACGAACCGGAGCCGGCGCGGGGCACCCGGCTCCGCCGGGTCCAGCGAGGCGAGCACGCCGGCAGGGTCGCGGGTCGCGTCGGGGAGCAGCATCTCGTCGTCGCTGGGGAAGAACGCGTCCACCTCGGCGAGCAGGGTGCGATGGCGCGCGACCGTGTCCGGGGTGATGGGCAGGTGCGGGTCCAGCGAGACGAACGCCGGCCGCTCGGGCGACTCCCAGGCGCGGATCGCGCGCACGAGCGCCGCCTGCGTGTCGAACGGCATGGGTGCGAGGTGGAACGCGCGGGCCGTGCGCCATGCCGCGGGCACGTGTGCGGGCGCGGGCGAGACCGCCTCGTGCGTGGGGCAGCCGAGCCGATGGATGACGCGGCGGATAGCGCTCTCGTAGAGGAGCCACGTGCGCACGCCGTTCCGGTGCAGCGGGTGGACGCCGTCCAGCGCCACGCCGCGAGCACGCAGCGCGTCGAGCGCCGCGAGTGGATAGTCGTCGCCCTGCAGGCTCACGCAGCCCGCACGCACGCCCCACAGCGAGGCCGCGAGCGCGGCGTAGAGCATCGCGCCGCCGGCCTCGCCCATGCGCGTGCGCCCGTCCGCGAACACCACGTCGTCCACGAGCAGGTTGCCGAGCAGCACCAGGTCGGGGATCACGGCCGGCTCACGGCTTCGGGAGCGCCGCGAATGCGCTCACCATCGCCCGCAGCGCATCCGGGTCGAGCGGGTTCGACCACACCCCGCCCTGCTTCAGCGACGAGCCGACGATGAAGCCGTGCGCATGCGCGTAGTGATCGAGGTTCGTGGGCGTCACGCCCGAACCCACCAGCACCGGGAGCCGCGTGGCGTTCACGGCCCCGCTCACGTCGCCGCGCGTCGCCGGCTCGCCCGTCGCGCTCCCGGTGACGATGACGGCGTCGGCGAGGAAGAACTCCGCGGCGCGCGCCGTCTCGGCGATCGAGACGTCGGCGGTGATCGCGTGCGCGGCGTGCTTCTTCTTGATGTCGGCGAACACGCGCACGTCCTCGGCGCCGATCGCGCGCCGGTAGCGGAGCAGGTCGCCGGCCGAGGCCTCGATCAGCCCCTCGTCGGCGACGTGCGCGAACACGAACCCCTCCACGCGCACGAACGCCGCGCCGATGGCGTGCGCGACCGCGAGCGCTTCGCGGTTCGCGCCCGCCAGCACCTGGACACCCAGGAGCAACCCCGTGTCGCGGCGGATCTCGCGGCCGATCACGGCCATCGCCGCCGTCACCTCCGGCCCGACCCCACCTTTAATGTAGGGCCGGTCGTGCATGTTCTCGATGGCGATGGCGGTGAACCCCGCGTCGCGATAGGCGCGCGCCTCGGCCACGGCCTGCTCCACGAGCCGCGCGATCGGGTCTCGTGCCGCGGGCGAGCCCGGGAGCGCTCCCACGTGCACCATGCCGATGAGCGCGCGCGGCGCGGGGAAGAGCTGTGCAAAGGCGGCACGGGCATCCATGGGACGCGCAGACTAGCGGCTGGGCCCGCCTCCCGCCATCGCAGGCCCGGGCGGAGTTGCCCGCACCGGCTCGCGCCCACTAGCGTGGCGTTGCCCCACATCGGGAGGCGTCCATGTCGAAGGTCCCGGGCGTGCTGCACGCCGCGGGGAGCGTGCTGTTCATCCTCTGCGGGATCGCGCACACGATCGGCCAGTTCGCGCCCGATCCCCACGGCGAGGAGATCGGCAAGCGCATCCGCACGTTCCTGATCCCCGGCACGTCGTTCAACTACTGGGATGTCATGCAGTGCTGGGGCGGCGGCTACGGCGCGATGACGCTCCTGTTCGGCGTGCTCCTGCTCGCCACCCGGCGCGTGTCCGGCGGCGACCCGCGGATGATCCGGACGACGTCGCTGATCGGCGCCATCGCCGCGCTCGCCCAGCTCGGGTTCTCCGTCGCCTTCAAGACCTCGCCTCCCGTCTACTTCATGGTCCCCGCCGGCACGCTGTTCCTGCTCGCCACACGCTGGCCGGAGCGGACGGCAGGCTAGCGACCGCCGAGCCTCCACGGTTCCTGTACGGCAAGCCCCCTACTTCGACTGTAGACTGCACCCGAGCCCAGCGGGCGGCCGCCCGGCGGGCGTGGAGGCCAGGGGAGGGTGTCATGGACAAGCAGCGCACGAAATACACCACGGTCCGGGTCGGTGAGAACTTCGCCGTGGTCCGACCTGACCACCGCCTGGTGGGCGACAAGGAGACCGACGAGTTCCAGGCCATCGTGAAGCAGCTGAACGAGGAGCAGCTCGCGTTCATGGTCGTGGACCTGGGCGCCATCGACTGGATCAGCTCGCCCGGCATCGGCGCGCTGGTCGATGCGCACCAGCGCTTCGCCAAGCGCGGCGCGAGCGTGTTCCTCGCCCGCGTCGACAAGCGCATCAACAACCTGCTCATCATCACCAAGCTGTCGCTGGTGTTCGACGTGTTCACCACGGTCGACGACGCCATCGTCGCCGGCGGGAAGAAGTCCGGGAAGATCCCGGAGACGCCGTCCGCCTGACCCCGTCCACCCGCGGTCGCTCGAGAATGAAGATCGCCGTTGTCGCGCTGCTCGGCTTCGCGCTGGTCGCCGCGCAACGGACCGGGGCGACGGCGCCGCGGCCCTACACCGTGGTCCTCGGCATCGCGCAGGATGGCGGCATCCCGCAGGCCGGGTGCCGAAAGTCGTGCTGCACGAGCGGCCGGCACGAGCGTGTGGCGAGCCTGGGCGTCGTGGATCCCGGCTCCCACCGATGGTGGTTGATCGACGCCACGCCCGACTTCCCGTCCCAGCTCGCGGCGATGACGGCGGAAGCCCCGGCATGCTCACTCGCCGGCATCTTCCTCACGCACGCGCACATCGGTCATTACACCGGGCTCATGCATCTGGGCCGCGAGGCGATGGGTACCCACGGCATGCCGGTGTGGGCGATGCCGCGCATGCGCGCGTTTCTCGAGACGAACGGGCCGTGGGCCCAGCTCGTGACGCTCGGGAACATCGCATTGCGCCCCCTGGCTGCTGACTCCACGATCGCGCTCGGCGAGTCGCTGCGCGTCACCCCGTTCCGCGTGCCGCACCGCGACGAGTACTCGGAGACCGTGGGCTTTCGCATCGACGGCCCGCGCGGCGCGGTGATCTTCCTCCCCGACATCGACAAGTGGGAGCGCTGGGACCGCCGCATCGAGGACGTCATCGCGGGCACGAGCGTCGCCTACCTGGATGGTACGTTCTTCGACGCCGCCGAGCTGCCGGGCAGGGACATGCGCGAGATCCCGCACCCGTTCATGGTCGAGTCGCTGTCGCGTTTCGCCACGCTGCCCGCCGCTGAGCGGAAGCACATCCAGTTCATCCACCTGAACCACACGAACCGCGCCGGGATCGCGGGCACGGCGGAACGGAAGCGTGTCGAGGCGGCGGGCTGCGGCGTCGCGGCCGCGGGCGAGCGAACCGCGCTCTGACGAGCGGGAGGCAGGACCCAGGCCGCGCCGGCGCTATCGCGTCGTGTCCCGCCGGCCGAGCGAGTCGCTCTCGAGGATGCGCGGGATGTTCGATTCGAGGAACTGGATCTTCTCCGGCGTCGCCTTGGCGAGGCCGTGCCAGAGCGTGTGCGGCGTCTGCGACACGTAGCTCCGGTTCCTGTCGTGATAGGTGAAGACGATCACCGTGTCGCGCGGGGCGACTTCCCAGTCGCCGGTGCTCATGAACCCGAATGACGATTGCGGCCGCGAGTAGAGCCGCAGCTTCGCCGACTTCGAACTCCCGCACGTGCCGGAGAGCCAGCGGATCGGCTTCACGTCCAGGAACTCCGTGTAGTCGCCGTCCGAGCCGGAGTCCACGGTCCGCTTGAGCACCTGCACGACGCCGACGCAGCCTTCGATGCTGAGGCTGAACGCGAGCAGCTCCTCGTCGGTCTTCGGCACGGGCGGGTTCTCCGCGCCCTTCCCCGAGCCTGCCACGAACAGCAGCAAGCTGAGTGCGGCGACCACCTCGAGCTTCACGGCTGCCACCACGCGTCGATACCCGCGATCACTTCCGGGAGGTTCGCGACCGGCTCGGGATAACCCTGCTTCCACGTCGCATCGATCCCGAGCGGCCCGCGACACGTGGTCCAGGCGCCGCGCGTCTCGGTGGCGGCGGGGATCACGTCGCGCGCGCAGTCGAAGCGCGTGAAGATGCCCCACAGCACCAGCTCGTCGTCGTCGAGCGGCACGTCCTCGCTCACCGCCACCACCAGCTTCACGTTCGCGTACTCCGGCCGCCGCACGAGCGACTCCACGACGGAGCGCCCGTCGCCGCTCACCTGCACCACGAGCGTACCACCCCAGAGCAGCCGCCAGGCCTTGACCCGGGCATCGACGGCGCGTGGGTCCGGAACCGAACCGAGCAGCGAGGAAGCCGGGCGCGCCGCGACCGCGCTGCCCCCCGACGAGCCCACGGGCGTCGCGTGCGACTGCGCGTCGATCACCATCTTGCTCCCGAGGTTCATCCGCCCGCTCGTGAAGTCCAGCGTATCCAAGGGCACGCCGGGAACGAGAAGGAAGTCCTCCGCGGGATCGAAATGCCGGGCGATCGCCTCGAACACCTGCCGGCGATCACGCGGGTTCACGTCCGCGTCCACGAGCACGATCGCCTTGGTGAGCGAGAGCTGGCCCGTGCCGAGGAGGCCGAGTGCGGTCTTCATGCCCTCTTTCGCATAGCGGTTGCCGACGGACACGACGAGCAGGTTGTGGAAGCCGGCCTCGAAGTACGCCCACAGGTCGACGATCTCGGGATGGATGACCTTCAACACGCCGGTGAACATGTCCTGCACCGCCTCGCCCATCACCTTGTCCTCCTGCGGCGGCTTGCCGACGACGCTGGCCTGGAAGACCGGCGAGTGCCGGCAGGTGATGGTGCTGACGCGGAACACCGGGAACGGCGCCGCGTGCGAGTAGTGGCCGAAGTGGTCGCCGAACGGCCCTTCCTCACGCCGCTCGCCAGGCGCGACGCTGCCCTCGATCACGAACTCGGCATCGGCGGGCACCCAGAGGTCCGTCGTACGCGCGCGCACGAGCCGCGTCGACTGCCCGCGCAGGAACCCGGCGAACGCCAGCTCGTCGATCCCCTCCGGGAGCGGCGCCACCGCGGAGAGGAGCGTCGCGGGATCGGCGCCCACCGCCACCGCCACCGGCAGAGCGCTGCCCCGCTGCTCGGCGCGGTGGTAGTGGAATCCGCCGCCCTTCGCGATCTGCCAGTGCATGCCGGTGGTCTTGTCGTCGAACACCTGCATGCGGTAGATGCCGAGGTTGCGCTTGCGTGTGAGCGGGTCCTCGGTGAAGACGAGCGGGAAGGTGATGAAGCGCCCACCGTCGCCCGGCCACAGCTGGAGGATCGGGAGCGAGGAGAGATCCGCCCCGAGCGAGATCTCCTGCGACGGTCCGCCCGCGACACGTGCCGGCCGCGACGCGAGCACGCGACCCGCGGAGCCGCGCAGTCCCCAGAGATCGCCGAGCTGGCGCGGCGGCAGCGCGTGGAAGATGTCCTCGATCTCGGCGCCCACCGCGCGCGGCGTGCGGCCGAGCGCCCACTCCACGCGGCGGCTCGCGGCGAGCACGTTGACCGCGAGCGGGAACCGGCTGCCGCGCACCTTGTCGAAGAGCAGCAACGGCCCTTCGCGCTTCGCCTCGCGGCAGGCGATCTCGGTGACCTCGTACTTCCAATCCACCTCGCGCGCGATGCGCTTCACGTCCCCTTTCGCGTCGCAGGCGGTGATGAACTCCTGGAGCGTACGGAAGGTCACTCGAGGTGGTCCTCGCGCCAGCCCTCGCCGGCGGGCTCGCCCATCAGGTGGAGGACCTTGTCGGTGAAGCCCGAGACGAGTGCCGAGAGGTCCTTCGGGTTCTGGTACCAGGGCGGCGACACCGGCGCGATGATCGCGCCCTCGCGCGAGAGCTTGAGCATGTTCTCGAGCGCGATTCCCGAGAGCGGCGTCTCGCGCAGGCACACGATCAGGCGGATCTTCTCCTTCAACGCCACCGCCGCGGCGCGGGTGATGAGCGTGTCGGAGATGCCGGCGGCGATCTTCGCCAGCGTCGAGCTGCTGCAGGGCAGGATGACCATGGCTTCGTAGCGATTGCTGCCGGAGCTGAACGGCGCCGCGAGGTCGTCGTCGCGGAAACTCTTCTTCACCAGCGGCTCGAGGTCGGACGGTTTCATCCCCAACTCGCTCTGGAGCACCTGCCGTGCCCAGTCGCTCATCACCAGGTACTTGTCGCCCGGGCAGCGCTTGAGGAGATCGACGGCGTACGCAGCACCCGAGGCACCCGTCATCGCCACCAGGTAGCGCGCCACCTTTATAGGCCCCCGCCCGCGAGGCGCGCGGCGAGCACGGTCGCGAGCACCACGAAGCCGACCGCGACGTTGGTCTTGAAGAACGCCAGGTTCACGTCCTCCGCCCAGCGCTGCTCGAGCCACAACAGGAACACAGTGCCGGCGAACCCGACGAGCGTGGCGCCCGCCCACAACGGTTGCGGCGAGTCCGCGGCGGTGACGAGCCACCACGCGGCTAGCCCTAAGAACCCCATCGCCGCCACGTGCAGCCCCCACGACACGCGCAGCGCCGGCGCGCGCCCGAGCCAGGCGACCAGGCTCCACACGCCGTGCTCGCGGTCGAACGCCTCGTCGAGCGTGGCGTAGATGATGTCGAAGCCGCTCACCCAGCAGAGCGCGAAGCCGGCGAGCGCGAACGCGGGGCCGGAGCCCTGGAGATCCGGATGCGCCGCCGCGAACCCGGCGAGCGGCGCCAGCGCCAGCGCCGTGCCCACGCCCAGGTGGCAGAGCGGCGTGAAGCGCTTCAAGTACGGATAGAGCGCGAACACCGCGAACGGCACGAACGCCACCTCGAGATACCAGCGACCCAACGCCGCGCATGCCGCCACGTAGGACGCCGTGCTCACGAGCAGCAGCGCCACCGCCTCGGCGAGCGCCATGCGCCCCGCCGGCAGCTCGCGCGTGCGCGTGCGCGGGTTCTTCGCGTCCAGGTGGCGATCGATGACGCGGTTGAGCGTCATCGCCGAGGTGCGCGCCCCCACGGCGGCCACGGCCACGAGCGCCCAGCGGCCCGCGGAGAGCGCCGGCCCCGGCGCCGAGAACGCCCCCGCGAGGATGAGCGGCAGCGAGAACAGCGTGTGCTCGAAGCGCACGAACGAGACGTACGTCCGCAGGCGACCGGGCACGGCGGGAACGGGTTGGGCAGTGGTCATGGGAAGGGCGAGCGAGTCTAGCGGCGCCACGAGCGCGCGACCAGCGGCGCACTGGCGCGCGATGGGGGCCTGTGATGGTATGCCCGCACGATGCGCTCCCCGCTCCTGCGCCCCCCACTCCTACGTCCCCCGCTCCTCGCCGCGATCTTGATCGCGCTCCTGGCAGCGGCCGCACCTGCCGCGGCGGCACCGCGACTGCACGGCATCCCCGCCCGCGTCCGGAGCGGCGCCGAGCTGCGCATCACCTGGACCGGACTCGGGCAGGAGGCTCACGAAGCCGAGCTCGAGTTGTCGCTCGCGGGCGGCCACTGGGTGCGGATCTCGCCCGAGCTGGAGGCGCGCGCGGGTGGCTTCACCTGGCGCGTGCCGTCGGGGCTCGCGGGCCCGGCGAGGCTGCGGCTCCGTTACGGCGGCGAGGGGTTCGAGGTCGAGAGCGACGTGTCGGTGTCGTTCGTGCTCGAGGCGACCGCGGTCGCGACGCACGCTTCGGATGCTGGTCTCGGCGAGTGGTGGTGCCTCGACCGCCTGCCGGTGAGCCTGCCTCCCTCCCAGGTCGCGGGCGCCGCCTCGCTGCGCATGAGGGAGCCGACGCTGGCACTCTCGCCCGAGCCCGAGCGCGTCACCCGGCTCGTCGCGTCGTTCGCCGGGCACGTGCCGGTGCGCTCGGCGGCTTCCTCACCCCGCGAGCCGATCGCGCGTGGCGACCACGTGTCGAGGTCGTACCCGCTCCGGATCTGAGACGCCGTCGCCGCGACCCGTGTTTCGTGATCGATCCCGAGCGCGTGTTGGACCCTCGGCGCACTCGTGGTTCACGACCTCCCCCGCACGACGGAGTCTTCCAATGTACCGATCTTCCCGCGCCCTCGGGCGCGTGTTCGCGGGCGCACTGTTCACGCTCGCACTCGTCCGACCGGCGCACGCCGCGACGGATGAAGCCGATACGGTGTCGATGAAGCACGATCCCGGCCGCTACGGCATCGTGGTGACGGCGACCAAGACGAAGCGCGATCCGGTCGACATCCCCAACGGCACCGCCGTCGTGAGCGGCAAGGACCTGCGCCGAGCCGGCGCGCGGACGCTGGCCGACGCGTTGATCGACGTCGCCGGCCTCGAGGCCGGTGGCGGCTCGGACAACGGCACGCGCCTCACCAACATCGGCATGTGGGGCTTGAAGGAGTTCGACGCGCTGCTCGTCACCGTGGACGGCGTGCCGGTGGGCGGACCGTTCAACCCGTCGCTGGCGCAGATCGCCGTGGACGACATCGAGCGCATCGAGATCGTGAAGGGCCCGCAGGGCACGATGCACGGCATGTCGGCGTTCGCCGGCACCGTGAACGTGGTCACCGATCGCTCCACGGCCGGCCGCGGCGAGGTGATGGTGGGCGGTGGTGACTACACGAACTTCCACGGCAGCGCTCGTGGTCACAAGGAAGTGAACGGCTGGAGCATGGACGGGTCGGTCTCGGCGCTCAAGGACGACGGCTGGCAGGAGCGCACGGAGAACGAGAACTACCGCGGGCGTTACTCGCTCGAGCACGCGCTCTGGGGCGGCACCGCGGGCCTGGACATCACCGGCCTCCACGATCGCGGCGACTGGGGCTCGCCGCTGCCGGTGGATGCCGGCGAGCCCGTGCCCGGGTTCGAGATCGACCGCAACTATGCGGTGCGCGGCGCCGAGGTGAAGCACGACGTGTTCGGCCTGAACACGCGCGGCAGCTGGTCGGTGAACGAGAAGACGCGCCTCGACCATACGCTGGGCTTCTCCTACGACTCGCAGCACTTCCTGCGCAGCTTCTTCGAGGATCCGGGCGCGATCGTCGGCGACACGGCGATCGACGCCGAGGGCATCAACCTGAAGCCCAAGGAGACGACGCTGTTCGAGGACCTGCGCGCGATCACGAGGCTCGAGCTCGCCGGACGCCACGAGCTCGTGACCGGCGCGTCGCTCACGTGGGGCCAGACCCAGGCGGACGGTCACGGCTTCGACTTCGACCAGGACCTGCTCGATCCGTCGACGATCCCCGACGCCAGCGAGATCCCGCCCGGCGACAACCGCTCGTTCGACGACAAGCGCACGTACTTCGGCTTCTACGCACACGACGACTGGACGCCCTCGAAATACCTCACGCTCTCCGGTGGTGGAAGATTCGACCAGGCGAACGAGAAGCTCGAGACGTCGTTCGAGGAGCTGAGCGTGCCGTCACCCGTGGAGCACACCAGCGACTCGCAGAACATCAACGACTGGTCGGGCGACATCGGCGCGATGATCCGATTGCTTCCGGATGGCGCCAAGCGCATCGAGGCGCTGAACCTCTACGGCAGCTGGAAGAGCTCGTTCAAGCCCGCGGCGCCGAATCTCTCCGAGGCCGAGTCCGCCGAGATCCTCGATCCCGAGCACACGCACTCGATCGAGGGCGGCTTGAAGGCGCGTGCACTGGATGGGCAGCTGGCACTCGACGTGAGTGGCTTCCAGATGGACTTCACGAACATGGTCGTGAGCATCCTCGGTCCCTCGGGCGGCCCCGAGCTGGTGAACGCCGGGCGCGAGCGGTTCAAGGGCTGGGAGGTGCAGCTCACCGCGGCGCCGCAGCGCGTGCCCGGGCTGTCGTTCTCGGGCGGCTACGCCTGGCACGACCCGCGCTACGTGAACTTCACGTTCGTGACCCCGGACAGCCAGTTCCGTGACGTGAGCGGCAAGCTGATCGAGTTGGCGCCGCGGCTGCTGTGGAACGCGCGGGTGGCGTTCGCGCGCGATCGCGGGCCCGGCGCGTGGGTCGCCTATCGCCACCAGGGCGAGCGTGCGCTCAACCGGCGGAACACGTTCTTCACCGGCCCGTTCGACGAATGGGATGCCGGGCTCACGTACGAGATGCCGCGCGCGCGCGTCGCGGTGATCGGCCGGAACCTCGGCGACAGCCGGCACTACGTGACCGAGAGCGAGATCGGCGACTCGCAGTTCTACGTGGCACCGAGCCGGCGTTACACGGCTGAGGTCACGATGCGGTTCTGACGTTTCGCGCGCTTGCGCGAACGATTCGGCGGCTATGTCCGGAGCCCGGCGCGAGGTGCGCCGGGTTCCGGTGTCTCCCGTAGCTCACTTCTGACTTCCCGTCCCCAGAGACGAATGCTAGCGTCAGCGGGCGCTCCCGCGTACACGATCGGAGGCCCCTCATGAGCGCCGAGCTCACCCTGCGGCCGACGAGGGTCTCACCGCTCACGCTCCTCGTGATGAGCGCCCTCCTCGGTTCTTCCGCCCTTGCGCAGGCGCCCCCTTTCCTACTCGAGTGGGGCACGTCCAGCAGCCGAACCGGGGAATTCCCATCCGGAGTGGCGGCGGATGCGGGCGGGCATGTCTATGTCTCGGACATGAGCGGGCGCATCCAGAAGTTCACCGCCTTCGGCGCATTGCTCACCCAGTGGGGGGCCGGCCCGAACTTCCCTGTCGACGTGGCCGTGGATCCGGCGGGAAACGTCTTCGTCGCGAACATCACCTACGTTCGCAAGTACACGAGCGATGGCGTCCTCCTCGCGGAGTGGACCGACGGCTTCGGGGGTACCAACGGTGCCTGGGCGGTGGCGGTGGACGCCGCCGGCGATGTCTACGTGGTGGACAATGGCAACGAGCGCATCCAGAAGTTCTCGAGCGACGGCACCTTGATCACCCGGTGGGGGACGCTCGGCAGCGGCGACGGGCAGTTCGCCTATCCGACCGCGATAGCCGTGGACGCGACCGGCATGGTCTACGTCGTCGACAGCAACAACTGTCGCATCCAGAAGTTCACCGGCAGCGGCGGCTTCGTGGCCAAGTGGGGAACGACCGGCTCTGGTCCCGGACAATTCCTCGAGCCCGGCGGCGTGGCGATCGATGCTGTGGGCAAGGTCTATGTGACGGACGGGCTGAGGACGCGAGTCCTGGTATTCACGAGCACCGGTGATTTCATCGCCGAGTGGGGAAGCCAAGGCACTGGCCCAGGCGAGTTCAACGGGCCGGGACGTGTCGCGGCGGATGCGAGCGGCAACGTCTACGTGGCGGACGTTTACAACTATCGCATCCAGAAGTTCGGCCCGTTGCCGACGCCGACGAAAGCCACGAGTTGGGGGCGGCTCAAACGGATGTTCCGCTAACGGGTCCGCCCATGACCCGGCCACGAAGCCGCCGCTGGCTCGTACATCCCTATCCCCGCTGGCGGTACAAGCGGGGCTGAATCGGGCGGACTCGAAGACATCGCCGCGGGAGAGGCGGCAAGCGCGCGCGGCGCCTTGGGCGATCGGCCCCCGATGAACGACCCCCTCCGCTGCCCGCGGCCGCCGCCTGCTCCCACGGTCATCCCTTGCTCGAGCCCGGCTGCTGACCGCTGCTCACGCCGGGCTCGCTCGACTTGTCGGATCGGTATCCGCCTCCCGGCGCGGGTCGGGTCGCGTCCCCTCGGATCGGCCCCCGATTGCGACCCGCGGGTACGGGTCCCGAACCGAGGCCAGGTGGCGGTTGGAGCCTTTCGGCTCCGAGCGATTCTCACTGCAACCGGCGCGCCATCCGCTTGCGGCCCTGAATCCGTGCGGCTGCAACGGGATGCAGGGCAGTTGATGGCGCCGCGCTGTCGGCCTCGCGACGCCGGCGTGGGCGCATCGACGCGGGCCCTGAACGACCTCCTTGGGCGCCCCGGCATTCGGTGTTGACGCGCTGCACGCCTGTGCAGTAGGGTTCCCGACGTGCCAGGTCCGCAACGCGGACCCATTCGAGAAGGATCTTGAAATGCTCAATGAACGTGCCCGCGAGATCCATTCCTTCATCCAGCGCTACCGACGCGAGAAGGGTTCGGCGCCCACGATCCGCGAGATCGGACAGCAGTTCGAGATCTCGTCCACGAACGGGGTGCGCTACTACCTGAACCTGCTCGAGAAGGCGGGCTACATCCGCCGGACGGGCGGCATCTCGCGCGGCATCGGGCCGTCCACGGAGACCCTGCCCACCGGAATCCCGATCCTGGGGCGGGTCGCCGCCGGCCAACCGATCCTGGCCGAGGAGAACCTGACCGGCACGCTGGACCTGGCCGACATGTTCGGCCAGACGGAGAACCTGTTCGCGCTCCACGTGCGCGGCGACAGCATGATCGACGCCGGCATCCTCCAGGGCGACCACGTCATCGTGCAGAAACAGGACACCGCGCGGCCGGGCGACATCATCGTCGCGCTGCTCGACGACGAGGCGACCGTCAAGTACTACCGGCCCCATCGGGACCGCGTGGAGCTCGTGGCCGCGAACGAGAAGTACGCGCCGATCGTGGTCGGCGAGCATTCCGGATTCAGCATCCTCGGGATCGTGCGCGGCGTCATCCGCACGGTCGGTCGCAGTTAAGTCGTCATCCCCGGCGGGAGCGCTGCAAGGCGCTCCCGTCTTCTTTGCAGTTCCGGTGCACATCTGTTCAGTGGCAGCCGCATCATGAGTCACGTTCCCGATTCGCATCCCCGAACCACATCCCGAAGAAGGTCGTCCCCGCAGGAGGTCTCACCGTGGACCCGAACCTCACCCCGCCCGTGCAGCAGGCCCTCATGCAGCGTTGGGAGCCGCTCTACCGCAGCCAACTCCACTACCTGGTGACGTGGAGCACGCGAGGGCGCCGGCCCGTGCTCAAGGAGCGGCACATCGCCGCCATCCACGAGCTGATCCGTTCCGCCTGCGAGGATCGCGATTTCAACCTGGTCGAGGTGGTGGCCGGACACGACCACGTTCACGTGCTGTTCGGGCTCAAGCCGGCACAGAGCGTGGCGAGCGCGGTGCGCGAGCTCAAAGGCCGCACCACGATGACGCTGCTCCAGCGTTTCCCCGAGCTGCGCGTGTGGCTGCGCGGCAACCTGGTCTGGGACGAGCGCTACGCAGTCGAGACCGTGAGCCCGCTGCGTGTCGACAAGCTGTGCGAGCGGCTCGCGAACGCGCACCGTCCGCAGGATCCGCCGGAGTTGTCGGAGGACTGGGCAGCCGCGAGCTGAACTTCAACCCGCCGGTCGCGCGTCGCACCTTGGCGCGACATCAGAGTCGACGCGGCCGGCGGGGACTTCTTCCAACGAGAAAGCCGCGGAGCTTCGGTGCGCTCCGCGGCTTTTCGTTCACCCATGGATCACGCGCTCTGCTGCTCGCTCCCGGCGTGCGCGGCGATCGTCTCGCCGAGCGCCAGCAGGTGGCCCGAGCGCTTCTGCTTCGTGAGCAGGTAGGCGGCGTTGTGCCGGTTCGCCGGCGTCACGAGCGGGATGCGTCCGCTCACGGCGACGCCGTGCGCACGCAGGCCCTCGACCTTGCGCGGGTTGTTGGTCATGAGCCGGACGCTGACGATGCCGAGTGCGCGCACCATGTCACTGGCGGCACGGTAGTCGCGCTCGTCGTCGCCGAAGCCCAGCAGGTGATTCGCCTCCACCGTGTCGTGGCCACGGTCCTGGAGCGCGTAGGCGCGGATCTTGTTCGAGAGCCCGATGCCGCGACCCTCCTGGCGCAGGTAGAAGAGCGCGCCGGAGCGCAGCGAACCGAGCTGCTCGAGCGCCGCGGTCAGCTGGTCGCGGCAGTCGCAGCGCAGCGAGCCGAGCACGTCACCGGTCAGGCACTCCGAGTGGATGCGCGCCGGCACGTCGCGCATGCCGCGCACGTTCCCGCGCACGATGGCGATGTTCTCGTCACCATGCGCATCGGGCGTGAACGCGACCACGCGGAAGTCGCCGAAGCGCGTGGGCAGCTCGGCGACGGCGACGATGTGCAGCGGACGCGGGCTCAGGCTGGGCGTGTCAGTGGCGGGCGCTTCGTACCTCGGGCGTCGGGCCTTCATGGGGATGAGGTCTCCGTCGATGCTCGGCTGGGATCGTCTCTGACTCGTTGGGACCGCAAGGTGTGACCCCGTTTCGATGCGCCGCGGGCACCGAACGACTCGCGCGCTGACCCGACTCCTTTCAAGTCGGCCCGAGCGCGGGTGTTCCCCCTAACGGATAAACCCGACGTCAGCCGCGCTCGACACCCGCCTCGGCGGTCTCCGGGTGACCGCGCGAGGCGAGCACCGCCGCGACGATCACCAGCACGGCGCCGAACATCTGACCCGGCCCGAGTCCCTCGCCCAGGAATACGAACGCCGAGAGGATCGCCACCACCGGCTCCGCGGTGGCGATGACGCCCGCTTCCGCCGCGGGCAGCCGTTTGAGCCCCGCGTAGAAACAACGGAACGGCACCAGCGTCGAGAACACACCGAGCATCGCGAAGCGCACCCACAGCGACGCGGGATAGTGCGCGGCGACGATGCGCCACGGCGGCGTCACGCACATCCAGAACACCGCCGCGACGCCAAACGTGTAGACGAGCACGGTCTCGGGCGCGTAGCGCGCGACGAGTCGCTTCGACGCGAGCACGTAGAAGGCGAAGATCACCGACGACGACGCGCCCACGCACCAGTCGAACGCGCTCGCGTGCACGCTGCTCCGGTCGACGCCGCTCACGAGCAGCGCCGTGCCCGAGAGCGCAAGCAACACCGCCGCGACCATGGGCGGCGACGGTCGCTGCCCACGCGCCATCTCCCAGAGCACGATGAGCGACGGCGCCACGTACTGGAGCAGGATCGCGAGCCCGACACCGAGCTTGGCGATCGCGTAGTAGTAGGTGCCCTGCACCGCGGCGACACCGAAGAGCCCGAGCACCAGGAGCGCGCTGCGGTCCGAGCGCTCGACGCGGAGCGCGCCGCGGTTCCTCGCGAGCAACCAGGCGAAGAGCAGGCTCGCGGCGATCACGAGGCGCAGTTCGACTGCCGTCTGTGCGGGAACGCCGCTGTCCCGGAACACCGAGCGCGCGAGCGTTGCGGTGCCGCCCCAGAACAACGTGGCGAGGAACACGAGCCACCGGCCCAGCGCTCGCTGCCCTGACTGCGATCCGCTCAAGCGTGGCTCTAAAGCTATCTAATATACTGCTGCAGCTAGTGTTACTAGATTATGGCGCCAAGAGTCGATCATCGGCGCATGCCGGCGCCGATCTCGATCGTGGTCTCCGAGCCCGCCTCGAGCATCGTGCAGCGGCCGGTGAAGCGCACACCCTGCTCCATCGCCACGGTCAGCGCCGCGACGTCGCCCTCGACGCGCGCGCCCGCCCGCATCTCGATCGAGCCCAGCGCGCGGATGTTCCCGTAGACGCGGCCCATGATCACGGCGTCCTTCACCTCGACGTCCGCGCGCATGATCCCGTGCTCGCCGATCTCCAGGCGCTCGCAGTTCAGGATGTCGCCCTCGAACTCGCCGTCGATCCGGAGCGTGCCGCTCACCATGAGCGTGCCGCGAAAGTTCGAGTTCACACCGATCACGGTGTTCGCGGACACCGGGTCTTCAGGTTGTGGCTGCGGGGTTCGGAACTTGAGCACATGCACCTCCGTGTGTGCGTCGCCGCAAGGCGCGGACTATAGAACACCCCATGCCTCGAGCAGCCGCTCGAGGTCACTCTGGTTGTAGAACTCGAACTCCACCTTGCCGCCCTTGCGCCCGGAGTGGATCGCGACCTGCGTCGAGAACCGCTGCTGGAGCTTGGTCTCCCATTCCGGGAGCCCGGCCAGGCGCGTGGCGCGCGGGCGCGCGTGTGCCGTGCGCTGCTTGCGACGCACGAACGACTCCGTCCGCCGCACCGAGAAGCCCTTCGTCGCAACATAGCGCGCCGCGGCCAGCAGGTCGCCACGATTCTCGAGCGCGAGCAGCGCCCGGGCGTGGCCAGCGGACAGTGTTCCACGTGAAACCATGTCGATCACTTCAGCCGGAAGCGACAGCAGGCGAAGCGAGTTGGTGATCGTGACGCGCTGCTTCCCGACGCGCTCCGAGAGCTTCTCGTGCGTGAGGCCGACCTTCTCGATCAGCGTCTGGTAGGCCCTGGCTTCCTCGATCGGGTCGAGCGCCTCGCGCTGGATGTTCTCGACGAGCGCGATCTCCATCATGGCGCGGTCGTCGACGTCCTTCACCACGACCGGGACCTTCTTCAAGCCCACCATCTGCGCCGCGCGCAGCCGGCGCTCGCCGGCCACGAGCTGGTAGTCGCCAGGCGAGACGCGCCGCACGAGCAGCGGCTGCAGCACACCGGAGGCCTTGATCGAGTCTGCGAGCTCGCGCAGCGTGGTGTCGTCGAACCGCTTGCGTGGCTGGAACGGGTTCGGCGAGAGGAGCTCGATCGAGAGCTCCATGGTGCCGCCCTGAGGCGGCAGGCCTTCGGTGGCCACCGCCGCGGTATCGCCAGAGATCAGCGCGTCCAGCCCGCGCCCAAGCACTTTCCTAGTCATGGCCCAGGACCTCCTTCGCCAGCTCGCGGTAGCTCTCCGCCCCGGAGCTGTGCGGATCGTAGAGGACGATGGGTTTCCCGAACGAAGGCGCCTCGCTGAGGCGCACGTTGCGCGGGATGACCGTCCTGTAAACCCTGTCGGAGAAGAACTTGCGAGCCTCGTCCGCGACCTGCTTGGAGAGGCTCACGCGCGCATCATACATGGTGAGCAGAACGCCCTCGATGCGGAGGGCGGGATTCAGGTGGTCCTGGACGAGCCGGATCGCGGTGATCAGCTGCGTGAGCCCCTCGAGCGCCAGGTACTCGCACTGGAGCGGGATGATCACCGAGTCGGACGCCGTGAGTGAGTTGATGGTGAGGAGTCCCAGCGACGGCGGGCTGTCGATCAGGACGAAATCATAGTCCTCTCGCACCTTGGCGAGGCAGGTCTTGAGCCTCGTCTCGCGCGCAAGCATACCCACCAGCTCGACCTCCGCGCCCGAGAGCCGCTGCCCGGTGGGGAGCACCTCCAGGGACGGCACGCCCGTGGATTGGATGGCGTCCTTCGCCTCGGCCTGGCCGAGAAGCACCTCATAGGTGCCGAGCTTGAGATCATTCCCGTTCACGCCCACGCCGCTCGTGGCGTTCCCCTGCGGGTCGATGTCCACGAGCAGGACATTGCGCCCCTCTTGCGCCAGGCAGGCGCCAAGGTTGATCGCGGTCGTGGTCTTGCCGACGCCACCCTTCTGGCTGGCGATGGAGATGACGCGTCCCATTCCCTAGGTCTTCTCGGCGGGGTGCGGTGGCTGTCCCGTCGGTCGCGGCTTCTGCGACCGTCCATGTCGTCGTGAGCGCGGGGGCACGGGCAGGAGGGAGGTGCCCATCGAAGCGCCCGGGGGAAACTAGCAACAGAACGCGCGCGCAACAAGCGCAATGTTCCACGTGGAACCGGCGTTGTCGTTATCGAGCAGCGCTATGAACTTCTTTCGAATACGGCGATTGAGTTCGGGCCAGCGCCGATCGGCAGTGTTCGCGGAGCGCTCCAGCTGCTCCGCCAGTCTGCAGATTTCTCCACAAGCTCCTGCTCGAGGCCGCTGCCTTTCCACAACACCGCGTGCCCGCCGGAGCGAACGATCCTGGCCGCGAGCGCCAGCGTCGGGCCGGCCCTCATGGTCGCGCGCGAAGTGAAGCCATCGCATTGCAGCGCATCGTGCTCGTCGTCGACCAGCACCTCGAGTCGGCCGGTCATCACCTTGATATCCTGCAACTCCAACCGCTCCAGCGCTCTACGCAGAAACAGCGTCTTGTTCCGGCGCGACTCGACCAGTGTCCAGCGTGCGCCGATGCCGGCGATCGCGAGCGGAAGCGCGGGGAACCCGCCGCCCGAGCCAAGATCCACGATGTGCTTCGGAGCGAGCTCGCGCAGCAGCGAGGCACCCGCGAGCGATTCGGCGATGTGGCGCTCCACCAGCCGGGTCTCGTCCGCGTGCGAGATCAGGTTCGAGACGCCACGGTTCCATTGCAGGAGCTCGAGGGCGAACGCACGAAGCCGCGCGAGCACCCGGTCCTGGTCGCCGGGTGCTCCCGGCAGGAATGCCCGCAGCGAGCTCCAGGGCTGGCGGGCCAGCGTGCGCTCGGGATCGGCCGAGGGAGCGCGGCGAGGCGCGGGCGCAGGGCCACGGCGAGGCGCGGGCGCAGGGCCACGGCGAGGCGCGGGCGCGGGGCCGCGGCGAGGCGCGGGCGCAGGGCCACGGCGAGGCGCGGGCGCGGGGCCGCGTTCGGACGAGCTGCGCCGCGCGGGCGGCCGGGTGGTTCTCGGTCTGGCCATGGGTCGCGCACGATACTCGACCCGGGCCGCATCTGCTTCAGGACGCTGGGGCTGCTTCCTTCCGGGCCGCGAACCGCCGCGCGTGCACCATCAGCACCGCCACGTCCGCAGGCGAGACGCCGGCGATGCGCGACGCCATCCCCAGCGTGCCCGGCCGCCAGCGCCTGAGCTTCTCCAACGCCTCGCGCGAGAGACCGTTCAGTTCTGATGACCACAGCGCATCGGGTAGCGACACGGCATCCAACGCCGCCGCCGCGGCGGCAGTGCGCCGCTGCCGCTCGATGTAGCCGCGATAGCGCGCGCGCACCTCGAGCGCCGCCCAGAGACCGCGCGGCAACGATGCCTCGACGCCCAGCGACGCGAGCGACGCGTAGCTGCCCTCGGGTCGCGCGAGCCAGTCGATCGCGCGCACCGCGCGCGCATCGCCGATCGCACCCGGCACGGTCACGCTCACGCGTGCGAGCCGGCGCTCCTCCTCCTCGATCGCAGACCAGCGCGCACGCACGCGCTCCAACTGATCCTCGGTCAAGAGCCCCAGTGCGTGTCCCGTCTCCGCGAGTCGCTCGTCGGCATTGTCCGCGCGCAACAGCAACCGGTGCTCGGCGGCCGAAGTGAACATGCGATAGGGCTCGCGGTGCTCGCGCGTGACGAGATCGTCGACCAGCACACCGACGTAGGCCTGGTCGCGACGCAGCACGAACGGCGTCTCGCCGCGGAGCATGCGCGCGGCGTTGACGCCGGCGACGAACCCCTGCGCCGCCGCCTCTTCGTAGCCGGACGTGCCGCAGATCTGTCCCGCGAGCCAGAGTCCGCGCGTGCGCCGGCACTGGAGTGTCGAGTCCAACTGATGCGGCAGCACGAAGTCGTATTCCACGGCGTAGCCCGGACGCAGCATCTCCGCGCGCTCGAGGCCGCGGATGGTGCGGATGAACTCGAGCTGCACTTCCTCGGGCATGCTGGTGGAGACGCCGTTCACGTAGATCTCGTCCACCGTGCGCCCCTCGGGCTCGAGGAAGATATGGTGCTGCTCGCGCTCGGGGAACTTGACCACCTTGTCCTCGAGCGACGGGCAGTAGCGCGGGCCAGTGCCGGTGATCGCCCCCGAGTAGAGCGGCGAGCGGTGGAGCGCGCCGCGGATCACGCCGTGCGTGCGCGCGTTCGTGTGCGTGACCCAGCACTGGACCTGCTCCAGCTCCAGGCGTTCGGTCCAGTGCGAGAACGGCTCCGGCGGATCGTCGCCGGGTGCGACCTCCAGCGCCGCGAGGTCGAGCGAGCCACGAAGCAGTCGAGGCGGTGTGCCGGTCTTCAATCGCCCGCGCTCGAAGCCCAGCTCGGCGAGGCAGTCGGAGAGAGCACGCGCAGCGTGCTCACCCAAACGTCCACCCGCCAGCCGTCGCTCACCCATGTGCAGCACGCCGTTCAGGAACGTGCCCGGCGTGATCACCACCGCGCGCGCGGCGAGGAAGCGCCCGTCGGCGAGCTCGACGCCCGCGACGTGGCTGTCGCGCACGCGCACGCGGCGCGCGAGCCCTTCCACGAACTCGAGGCCCGCGACGCCGTCCAGCAGTCGCAGCATCTCCGCCGAATAGAGCGCCTTGTCGCACTGCGCGCGCGGCGACCACACCGCTGGGCCGCGGCCGCGGTTCAGCATCTTGAACTGGATCCCGGCGCGGTCGGTGACCGCGCCCATCACGCCGCCCAACGCATCCAGCTCGCGCACCATGTGGCCCTTGGCGATGCCGCCCACGGCGGGGTTGCACGACATCTTCGCGGTGTCGCTCACCTGCGCGGTCAGGAGTGCCGTGGACAGCCCCATGCGCGCGCACGCGTGCGCGGCTTCACAGCCGGCATGGCCCGCGCCCACCACGACGACGTCGAAGCTGCCCTCGCGCACGGCCGCGCCGCGCGCGCGCACGGGCAGCGCCGAGGCGGGCGCACCGGGCGAGGGCGCGAAGTGCGCCGCGGATTCCTCGGGACGAACGCTCTCGCTCATTTGCCGATGCAGAAGCGCGAGAAGATGCGCTCCAGCAACTCCTCGCTCGCCTGGCGTCCGGTCACCTCGCCGATCGCGGCGAGTGATTCGCGCAGCTCGAGCGCCACGATCTCGCCGGGCGGGGCGGCGCCGTTCACCTCCGAGAGGTCGCGCGCGCGGGCGAGCGCCCCGTGCGCGCGGGCGAGGGCGTCGGTGTGACGCGGGTTCGCCACCGCGCTCGCGATCCCGCCCGGCGTGCCCGCACCGAGCTGGATCGAGATCGCGGCCTCGAGCTCGATCATCCCCTCGCCGGTCGCCGCGGACACGTGCACGCCCCGGAACTCCGCGGGCTCCGCCGCACGCCACGGCTCCAGAGCGTCGACCACGACGCCGAGATCCGCCTTCGTCACCGCGATCACGATGTTCCGGCCCTTCAACTGCGCGGGCAGCGGATCGCCGGACGGATCGAACGGCTGCGAGCCATCCACGACCCACAGGATCAGCGCCGCGCCCTCGAGCGCCGCGAGCGAGCGTTCGACGCCCATGGCCTCGACCGGGTCGCGCGCGTCGCGAACGCCCGCGGTGTCGGAGAGCGTGATGGGGATGCCCGAGATCACGAGCCGCTCGCTCACGCGATCGCGCGTCGTCCCCGGCTCGGCGGCGACGATCGCGCGCTCCTCGCCGAGCAGCGCGTTGAAGAGCGACGACTTTCCGGCGTTCGGGCGGCCGACGATGGGAATGCGCACGCCCTCGCGCACGGCGCGCCCCCACGGCGAGCTCTCGAGCAGCGCGGACAATTCGATGAGCACGCTCGTGATGTCCGAAAGCACGTGCTCCGGGATCTCGATGCCGCCCACGTCCTCGGCGAAGTCGACGCGTGCCTCGACCTCGGCGACGCAGGTGAGCAGGCGCTCTTCGACCGCCTTCACCCGGCGCGAGAGACCGCCCGAGAGCTGCGCCAGCGCCAGGTCACCCGCGCTCTCGGTCTCGGCGTGCACCAGGTCGGCCACCGCTTCCGCCTGCGCGAGGTCCATGCGGCCGTGAAGAAACGCGCGCAGCGAGAACTCGCCCGGCGCGGCGAGGCGCGCGCCGGCGGCGATGAGCGCGTCCAAGACGCGTCGCGCCGGCACCGCACCGCCGTGGCACGACCACTCCACCGTGTCCTCGCCCGTGAACGAGCGCGGCCCCCGGAACACCCCGGCCACCACCTCGTCCAGCCGCCGCTCGCCGCTCGCCTCGTGTCGCGGTGCCGGGTCCACCGCCCAGCCATGGTGGAGCGTGTGCCCCGCCGCGCGCGCGAGCGGCGCGCTGCCGCGGAACACACGATCGCTCACCGCCAGTGCCTGCTCGCCGCTCACGCGCAGCACGGCGAGCCCGGCGGTGCCGGGCGCGGTGGCGAGTGCGGCGATGGTGTCGTCGAGCGGCTGCACGTCATGCACTCCCGAACGAAAAGCAGGCGCCCGGCTCGGGTCGAGCCGAGCCGGGCGCTGGTGGAACCAGATCTCCGGGTTCAGCTCGCTGAATCGTCCTCGGATCTATCGGGGAAGCTGGCCGGAGCCACGGCGACGCGTTTCACCGTGCCGCTCCCGAGCGAGTACGTCTTCACCCGCGCATCCTCGCGGAGCGTCATGTGCACGATGCGGCGCTCCTGCGAGTTCAGGTGATCGCTCACCACCTCGACCTGGCCTGCGGCGGCCTCGTCGGCGAGCCGGCGCGCCAGCTCCTCCAACTCGGTCTCGCGGTGTTGCCAGTGGTCGTTGATCTCGAGCTGCAGGTGGTAGCGCGAGCCGTCGCCCTTGTTGAGGAAGCGATTGAGCAGGTGCTGGAGCGCCTGGCGCGTGTCGCCCTGACGGCCGTTCAGCAGGTCGTCGTCGCGGTCGACCTCGATGGTCACGTCCACGCGATTGCCCTCGGCGCGCACGCTCACCTTGGGCTCGAAGCCCATGGCCCGGAGCAGCTCCTCGGTGAGACGGCGGCTGGTGCTCGAGAGTTCGTCCACGGTCATCTCCGGTCCGCTGTCGTGACGTTCGTGGTGTCGCTCACCACGATCGCGCGACGGGCGGGCACCGGCCGCAGGCCGGCCCGGGGCCATGGTATCGCGAGGGGCGTGGATCGGCTCGACGTCCGATTCGATCCGGGGCGGCGTGCCCGCGCTCGCCCACGCCGGGGCGCCCGCATCGGCGACCGGTGGCGGTGGGACGTGCGAGGCCATCAGGGGCGACTCCTCGAACCCCGAATCGTGCGCTGGCGGGAACGACTCCATGAGCCCGGGGCTGTCGTCGGCGTCGCTCGCGCTCTCGAAGTCCGGGGCGTCGTCACCGTTCAGGACCGGCGCACCCGGCAGGATCGCAGCCCCTTCCAGTGCACCCGTCGGGCTCCGGCGACGGCCGCGACCGCCGCGACGGCCGCGACGACGGCGCTTGCGGCTCGCGCCCTCACCCTCGGCGCCCGCTCCTGCGGCTGGTGCCGGTGCCGCCAAGCGCGGCTCGGCCGCCTGGGGCGCGGGGGTCTCGTGGGCCTCGTGGGCTGTCCGCGCCTCACGCGCGGGCTCTTCACGGCGCCCGCGTGCCGGCCGATCGCCACCGCGCTGCGGCCGCTCCGGGCGTTCCGGGCGTTCCGATCGGTCCGGACGTTCCGATCGTTCCGGACGTTCCGATCGTTCCGGACGTTCCGATCGTTCCGGCCGCGCGCTGCGCTCTTCGCCATGGGCCTGCGTCTCCGGGCGACCGGCCCGGCCGCGCGGTTCCCGTGCCGGCCGTGACTCGGCCGCGGGGTCTTCGGCTCCTCGCCGGCCATGCCCGCCGCCGGTCGCCGCTCCACGATCCCGGCCGCCGCGGCCGCGCGCGCCCGCACCACGCTCCTCGCCACTCGTCCGACCGCCGGCGTGCGACTCGCGCGTGCGCTCACCAGCGGCACGGGTCCGGCCACCGCGTGTGCTCGGGCGCTCCTCGCGTCCGCCCCGACGGGGGCGGCGATCCTCACCCGGGCGCTCGCTGGGTTCGCGGATCGCGCCGCCGGGTCGCCGCGCGACGCTGACGCGGAACGGCCGCGCCCCGATCCCCAGGAATCCGCCCTTGCCCTCTTCGATCGTCGTGATCACTGCCTCGGCGCGGGTCAGCCTCAGCGCCTCGAGTCCCTTCTTCACTGCGTCGTCGAACGTCTTGCCTTCATAAACCGAACCAGCCATCGCATTGCCTTTGCCGGACGCGCGTGCGTCGCGCACCGATCCCCCGCTCGTGAGCGGTGAGTGTGCGCGCCGGGTCGCGGCGTCCCGGATCGTGTGGGAGTGAAAGCCCCGCGTGGCACGTCGCGCGCCGCGCGATGCCGCTCGAGTGTCCGAGCGCATCGCCGCCAGCGCGCGGAGCTGGCTCGCGTCCTCGCGCGCGCACTCCGGTCGAGTGTCGCGCCGCGCATCCGCGTCGGCCGTGCCGTCCGCGAAGCCGTGTCGGATCGACGGGGACTCTACTTCGCCGTGGCGCCCGTCCGCCACGCCGAAGGTCGTGAAGCCTGCGCGCTCAGGTCTTCGCGCGCGCGGAACCCGCGCCGACGGGGACGACGACCCCATCGTCACCCCGGATCGCCAGCCACTGCTGGAGCGAGGTGTACAGGTTCATCACCGTCCAGTAGAACACGAGTCCGGACGGCAGACCATAAAACACGAACAGCATGAACAGGTTCATCAAGTACATCGTGGACTGCTGCTGGGACGGCGTGGGGGTGAGCCGCTGCTGCAGGAACCCCGTGCCCGCCATGATGATGGGCAGCAGGTGCACCGAGAATCCGGCGACACTGAACAGGTGGTCGGGCGCCGAGAGGTCGTGGATCCAGGCCACGAACGGCGCCTGGCGGAGGTCGATGGCGCTGGAGAGCACGGCGTAGAGCGCGAAGAACAGCGGCATCTGCAGGACCATCGGCAGGCAGCCGCCGGCCGGGTTCACCTTGTTCTCCTTGTAGAGCGCCATGATCGCGGCGTTCATCGCCTCCGGCTTGTTCTTGTACTTCTCGCGCAGGCGTTCCATCTCCGGCTGCAGCCGCTGCATCGCGCGCATGCTCTTCATGCTGCTCATGTTGAGCGGGTGGAGCACGAGCCGCACCAGGGTCGCGAGCAGGAAGATCGCCACGCCCCAGTTCCGCACCCACGACTCGAGCAGGCGCAGCAGCTGGAGCAGCGGGTAGCTGAACGGCAAGAGCCACGCGGCGCCAAGGTCGACCGCGCGCTCCAACTGGAGGCTGCCGGGCCGGCCCGCGCCCGAGAGCTTGGCGATCGAGAAGTAGTCGGCGGGTCCGAAGTAGACGGCGAAGCGCTGCGTTCCCGAGGACGGCACGCTCGCCACCAGCGTGCCCTCGGCGATCGGCTGCGGGTTCTTGATGCCCTTGGGGAGCCGCAGCAGCTCGTCGGGCGTGAGCTGGTGTGCGCTGCCGCTGGAGATGGTGGCGCGGCCCTGCGCGCCCACCGGCGCCACGAGCCCGAGGAAGTAGTGCGACTGCACGCCCGCCCACATCGCGGCGCCGTCGCGGCGCTTCTCCTCCTTGCCGATCAGGCCCTGCGCGCCGTCACGGTGGAGGTCCTTGCCGAGGAGCCCGATCGAGCGCACGAGGCGCATCTCCTGGTCGGGATTCGCCTCGGAGAGGAGCGGCCACGAGCGCGTGGTGAGCGACCATTCCTGGATGGAGCTGGACGCACCCGCGACCGCGACGTCCAGGTCCAGCAGGTAGGCATCGGGCCGCGTGCGCCAGGTCTCGCGCACCTCCATGCCCGCCGAATCGCGCGCGGTGAACGTCACCGCGACCGTCGTTCCCGCGGCGTCGGTGCTCTCGGCGACCGCGAACGCGGCGGCGCCGAGCGAGCGCAGCGCCGGGCCCGCGCCGAGGTCGAACGCGAACGATGGGCTGCCCGCCAACTCCACGCGATCGCCGGCCGCCACTTCGTGGCCGCGCGTCGGGCGCTTGCCCGGATGCTCGGCGAAGCGCGACTCACCCCATGAGGCCGCATAGCGCTTGAGCTCGAACGACCGGAGCCGCGCGCCGATGTTGCTGAACGTCGCGCGATAGAGCGGCGTCTCGAGCACGACCAACCGCTCGGGCAGCGACGACGTCGTGGCGGGAGCGAGGGTGGGCGCGGCGGTCGCGGTGGTGCCGGTCGGGGCGGGCGCGGTGCCGGTCGCCGGCTGCAAGGGCGTGGTGGCACCGGGCGTTCCGGCCGTGCCGGGAGCGCCGGCCACCGGTGGCTGCGGCTTCGGCTTCGGCGCGTACCTCGTCTGCAGCACCGTGAACAGCGCGAAGATCAGCAGGCAGAGCGCGAGGGCGATGGTGGTGCGTCGGTCCATGATCAGGCTTTCGGAACGGGGGGAACCGGGTCGACGCCCGCGGTGCCGAACGGGTGGCAGCGGGCGAGCCGGGCGAGCGCCATCCAACCGCCGCGCCACGATCCGTGGCACTCGATCGCCTCGCGCGCGTACTCGGAGCACGACGGCACGTGCCGGCAGGCGCCGCGCACGTGCGCGGGCGCGAGCCTCTGGTAGGCGCGGATGGCGAAGATCAGCAGTTGGCGCATGTCAGACCGGGATCGGCGCGAGCGCGCCGGCGTGCGCGAGCAGCGTCTCCACCTCGGTTGCGAGCGCCTGGTGCGGCGCATCCAGCGTGCGGCGCGAAGCGATGAACACGAACAGGAACCCCTCCGGCGGCACCCGCGTCCAGCGGCGCCGCACGATCTCCTTGAGCCGCCGCCGCGCGCGGTTCCGCTGCACCGCACCCCCGACGCCGCGCTTGCTGGCGATGAAGCCGACGCGGCTCGTCTCGCCGGCCGCGGCCAGCGCCAGCATCAGGCAGAAGCGCCCGCGATAGACCTGCCCCTCGCCGCGCACGCGCGTGTAATCGCGTCCGCGGGTGAGTCGGTGGGCCCGTGAGAGCCGCTCGGAAGGCGGTGGGGACATTCGGGGCGCCGGGAACCCGAGGGGCTCGGGCCATCCGCTCCCGGCCGCGAGGCCGGGATGGGTGTTCGCGGCGGACGTGATCAGCGGCCGGACGAAACGGTGAGGCGCTTGCGGCCCTGCCTGCGCCGCGCCGACAACACTTTGCGGCCGCCCTTCGTCTTCATGCGGGAACGAAACCCGTGCGTCTTCTTCTTGTGCCGGTTGTTGGGCTGGTACGTGCGCTTCATGGACGGGACGTGTCCTTCGGGAAGGTCCTGAGGGTGTGACGGTTAGAACAACGCAGGTTAGGCGAGCGCGCGCGCCAGGGTCAAGCGCGCGACCCTTGTCCCCACATTAGAATTCATCGCCGAGGGGCTCAACACGCCGCACCGGACGGCCGATGACCGGAGGAACATAGCCGCCCCACCTTGGAGAGCCCCGGTGTCCGCCGCCGAGCCCGACCCCCACTCCACGCCGCCCTCGCGCAGCCTTCGCTGGCGCGAGCCCGAGCGCGAGCGCTCGCCAGCCGCCGGCGACGTCTCGTCCTGGCTCGCCGATGCGGCGCGCCTGCTCGCCACGGCGCGGCGGCTGGGCGTCGAGAACGCGGAGACGCGTGCACTTGAGCGCCGGCTCGTGGCCGACCTGGTGCTGAACGTGCAACGGCACGGCCCGCTGCACCTGGACGTGACACCGCGCTCGATCGTCATGGGCGACGACACGGTGTTCGCCGCCGACCATTCGAACGCGCCCACCGGCGAGCGCGGGCTGGAGCGCGAGCTGTCGTGGATCCTGCATCGCGACGGCCTGCGCGCGCTGAAGCTCGAGAAGGGGCTGACCGAGGCCGAAGCCGCGACGTTCCTCGACGTGCTGCTGCTCGCCGCACCCGGTGACGCCACCGACGAGGACCTGGTGACGATGCTCTGGGAAAGCGCCTTCGCCCACGTCGGCACCGTGACCGAGGAGGCGAACGTCGTGCGCCTGAACCCGCTCACGGGGCGCCCGGGCTCGGCGGGCGGCCCGGCGCCGGTGGGCTCGGCGCCGCTCGTCGACGACTGGCCGCAAGTGCAGGCACCGGCGATGGACGCGAAGCGGCTGTGGGCGTCGCTGCGACAGAACGAGGCCGAAGCCGGCCTGGCGTTCCGCGAGGCCTGGGCGCGCGAGCGCTCGGAGCCGTTCGCGGCAGCGGCTGAAGCGCTGGTCTTGGCAGCACTACGGGATGACGCTCGGCCGGAGATGCTCGAAGCGCTCGCGGCATCGGTGGTGACCTGGACCGCGACCGCGGTGCAGCGCTCGGAGTGGGAGGAGGCTCGCGGCGCGCACGAGCTGCTCAGGCGCCTCGACCCCTCGGGCCGCCTGAGCGCCGAATCGCTGACGGCCGCGCTCGGCTCGCTCGACGCGCACGCGATCACCGAGCGGCTGGACGAGGCCGACGTGCGCGAGCAGGCGCGGCTGTTCGCGTTCGTGGTGCGCGTGGGCGCTCCCGCGCTCTCTCTCCTGATGTCGGTGCTCGCCGACTCCGGCCGCTCGCGCGTGCGCGCCGGCGCCACCACGGCGCTCACCTACGCGTTCGCCGACGATCCCTCGCCGCTCGGTACCTGGCTCACCGATCCGCGCTGGCACGTGGTGCGGAACATCGTGTTCGTTCTCGGGCAGATCGGCGGCGGCGAGGTGGTGCCCTACCTCGCCGTGGCCGCCCGCCACATCGACGCGCGTGTGCGCCGCGCCGCGATCCACGCGCTGGGCCAGGTCCCGCACCACCTGCGCCGCTCGGTGCTGTTGACGCAGCTCGACACCGGCGATGGCCGGATCCTCACCGCCTCGCTGGCGATGCTCGCACGCGAGCCGGACGCGCGCGTCACCGAGGCGATCCTCACCCGCGTAAGGAGCCCCGAGTTCGAGTCGCGCCCCGAGGAGCACCGCGTGGCGCTCCTGTCGTCGCTCGCCGACGTGGCGAGCGACCAGGCGCTGCCCGCGCTCGAGGAGCTGCTGCTCCGCGGCGGCTGGTTCGCGAAGCGCTCCGCCGAGCGCACCGCCGCGGCACGGGCCATCGTTCGGCTGGCGACACCCGCGGCACGCGAGGTGCTCGAGCAGGGGCTCCACCACCGCAGCGAGGCCGTGCGCGAGGCGTGCGACGAGGCGCTCTCGCAGTGGGGCAGGACATGACCGGCCCGAGCCCGATCCTGCATCCCGACGACGATCCGCGCCTCGAGATCGCGCTCCAGCTCGCGTCGCGGTTCTGGCAGCTGGTGAAGAGCGCCCGCGCCTACTCGGTGGGCCACGTCACCTACACGTCCCAGCTCGAGAGCTACCTGACGCTGCTCTCGACCGCGCTCGAGAAGGAGGGCGCAGTGCGGTTCGATGCGCCCGACGGCGAGCTGTGCATGAACGGCGAGCAGCTGCCGGATCGCGCCAACATGCACAAGGCGCTGGAGAGCCTGGCGCAGGAGTTCGCCGCGCGCACGCTCGAGGGCATCGAGTTCACGCGCGGCCTGTCGCTGGGCGAGCTGGAGTCGTTCATGAGCTACTTCCTGCCCGGCGAGCGCTGGAAGGGCACCGAGCTGGTGGCGGCGTGCGACGACGCGGGGCTCGTGCATGCGCGCGCGCTGCCGCTGCGCGTCGCCGCCGAGCCGCTGGGCGCGGGCGCGCTTCCCGGGTCCTCCGCCGAGGCGGCCGCGAACCTTCCGCCAGCGTGGCGTGCGCTGCTCGCCGGTGCGCGCGCGCTGCTCGAAGGCGACGCCATGGACCAGGGCATCGAGCTCAGGCACGTGAAGCGCATGCTGCGCGAGCTGATCGACGCCGTGCTCGCGGGCGAGCGCCTGGTGCCCGTGCTCGCCGAGGTGGCGCCGCGCGAGAGCGCGTGGAGCCATGCCGCGCACACGACGTTGCTGTCGCTGTACGTGGGCGCGCGGCTCGGGCTCACGCGCCACGAGCTCGCCGACCTCGCGGTGGCAGCCCTGCTCCACGATGCCGGGCACGGCTGGGGCGAGGCCGGCGGGCCGGAGATGGTCGAGGAGCACCGCGAGCCCGCGCCGCACACGCGCGAGGGCCTGCGTCGCGTGGCGTGGTCGACGACGCTCAATCGCACGTCGCTGGGCGCCCTTCGCGCGACGCTCGAGCACCACATTCCGACCAGCGGCGAAGCCGAAGGCCTCGAGGTCTCTCTGCAGTCACAGATCGTGTCCATGTGCGACGCCTACACAACGCTGCTCGCGCGCGGTGACGCGCTCGAGCCCAAGCTGTCGCCGAACAGCGCGCTCGTGCGCGTGATCGGAACGTGGCAGGAGCGCTGGCATCCGGCGCTCACGGTCGCGCTCGTGCGTGCGCTCGGCGTCTACCCGCCCGGACAGTTCGTGGAGCTGGACGATGGCTCGATCGCGCGCGCCACCGGCCCCGACGTGAACGATCCCGAGCGGCCGTGGATCGAGCGCGTCGCGGACATGCGCGGCGTGCCGATCCTGCCCGGGCAGCGCAAGGCGGAGCCGCTCCCGGCGCAGCACTTCGTCACCCGCGCGCTGCCGCGCTCGGAGTGGCCGCAGGCCCGCTCGAGGCGGTCAGCGGCCTAACGTACGAGCATCGCCCCCGTGAGATCGCGCTGGCGGTGGAGCCGGTGCACGGACTCATCGAGGATCGGCTTCGTCTCGGCGCCGTAGCCGGGCTGCACGATGCGGCGCATGCCTGCCGGCACCTCGACCGCGCTCGCGGGCGCTGCACCCGCCTCGCCCACGCGCACGCGCCCTTCCATCACGCACACGCACGTCGCACCCGCCGGATCGCGCAGCACCGCGAACGAGGTGCCCACCGCGCGCACGCTCACCTCGGGCGTGCTCACGTCCAGGTGCGCACCGTGGAAGCCGCGGCCGGTGGTGAAGTAGGCGTCGCCGTTCGTCACCTCGGCGCGCATGCCGCGCGCCCACCAGCGACCAGGTGTGCTCGAGAGCTGGATCTCGGCATCGGGCGCCAGCGTCACGGCGGCGATCCTTGGCGCGGCGAGGTCCAGCGTCACCGCGCCCTCGACCTTCACGTGGCCACCGTGTCGCAGTCGCGCGGCGAGCGCGGCGTCGCCCACCGAGAACGTGGCCCCGTCCACGACGATGCGGCCCTCGCCCGCGGCCGAGACCAGCCGCCAGTCGGGCCCGCGGTTCAACGCCACGCCCGCGACCACGAGCGCGGCGGCCGCGACCGGCGCCATCACGCGCTTGAGCGCCCACCATGGCCGCGGCCCGTCCGCCGGGACGCGCCGGCCGAAGCGGCCGGTCGTGAACTCGTGCCGCAGCCGGGTGCGGAACGCGGCGTCGGCGCGCGGCTGGCCGAGCGCACGCACCGCGTCCCGGGCGGCCTTTTCCGCCGCGGTGGGTTCGCCCAAGCGCTCGCTCACAGCCGCCCCCGCAAGCGCAGCTCGAGTGCGGCGAGCGCGCGCGAGTAGCGCTTGCGCGCCGCGTCGTGCGCGATGTGCAGCACCTCGGCCACCTCGCGATGATCGAGCCCCTGGTAGTCGTGCAGCACGATGCTCGCGCGCAGCGGCTCGGGCAGCGACAGGAGTGCCTCCTGCACCAGCCGCTCGCGCTCGCTCGAGAGTGTGTCCGCCTCGGGATCGTTACGGCCGGAGGACAACGATGCGGCGGCCGCCGGATCGTGCACGTCGGCGGCGCGGCGGCTCATGCGGTACTGGCCCGACCGCCACACGTCGCGGCAGACGTTGGTGGTGATCGTGGCGAGCCACGGCGCGGGATCCCGCGCGGGATCCAGACGGTCGGCGGCGCGATGCACCTTGAGGAACACCTCCGAGGCCGCATCCTCGGCCAGCGTGCGGTCGCCGAGCAGCCGCCAGGCGAGACCGAACACCAAGTCCAGGTAGCGGTCGTAGAACTGGCCCAGCGCCTCCGGCTCCCGGACCCGCACGCGCTCGAGCCACACGCGATCGGGCGCCGGGGTGCCGGCTCGAGGCCCCCCGGCCGGGCCCGGCGGGAGACTCTCTGCCCCCGCTACGGACGAGTCCGGCGGGTGTGATGGGGAAACGGGATCGCGCACTTGGATTCTATCCAGTTCGGCTCCGGGACCTGGCTCGAAGCCGCGCAGTATGCACGGGCCCCGGGGCGGGTGCGAGAGCGACCTGGAGGGTCGCCCTAGGCGGCCTTGCGCAGTCCCGGGTCGGCGCCGTGGGCCGCGTGCACCTCGGGCGCAACGGGCAGGCGGATCCAGAACGTTGAGCCCTCGCCGGGCCGGCTGTTCACGCCCACGTGGCCGCCGTGCAGCTCGGTGATGCGCTTCACGAGATGGAGCCCGATCCCCAGGCCGCCGCGCGACTCGCCGTCCTCGGGCACGACCTGCCCGAACAGCTCGAAGATGTGCGTGGCGGTGTCGGGCTCGATCCCGGGACCCTGGTCGTTGACCTCGACGCGCACGCAGGCGCCGTCCTGCTGCGCGCGCAGGCGTACGGGCGCACCGCGCGGGCTGAACTTGATCGCGTTCACCAGCAGGTTCACCAGCACCTGGCGGATCTTCACCTCGTCGACCGAGAGATGCGGCAGGCCGATGGCGGGCTGATAGTCGATGGTGACGCCGAACTTCTGCGCCAGCGGCTTCGTCGTCTCCACCGCCGCATACATGACCTCGGCGAGGTCGAGGTTGCGCGGCTTCATCGCCAGCTTGCCGCTCTCGAGGCGCGAGAGGTCGAGGATGTCCTCGATCAGCGACAGCAGCCGCTGCGCCTCGGCGCGGAGCCGGCCCACGAACTCGCGCGCCTGATCCTTCGAGAGCTTGCCCTCGTGGTCGTCGAGGAGCTCCGCGTAGGCGATGACGCTGGTGAGCGGCGTCTTCAACTCGTGGCTCGCGGTGCCGAGGAACACGTCCTTCATGCGGTTCAGGTCCGAGAGCTTCTCGTTGTCCGCCTCCAGCTCACGCGTGCGGCGCCCGAGGCGCTCCACCATCTCGGCACGGTCGATGACCGCGGCGATGTGCTCGGCGAACACGCGCAGCACCTCGAGGTGATGCTCGCCGAACGGCTCGGTGTGGTTGATGCGGTTCACGTTCAGCACGCCGATGACGCGCTCGCCGATCGAGAGCGGGAGCGAGAGCGCCGAGGTGATGCGGCGGTTCTCCTTGTAGTGCCGGCCGAGCTCCTGGCTCGGGGCGCGCTCGCCGAGCGACAGCGCTTCGCGGCGCAGCGCCACCCAGCCGGCGATGCCCTCGCCGATCTTCTTGCGCGCGCCGCGCGAGAACTCCGACTCGAGCCCGTAGGAGGCGCGCGTCACCAACTCGCCGTTCTCGGGCTCCAGGATCATGATGCTCGCCTGCTGGGCTTTCAGCGTGCTCACCACGCGGCGGACGATGATCTCGAGGATGACGTCGCTCCGGAGCTGGAGCTGGAGCGTGGTGCTGACCTGGAACAGCGCCGTCAACTCGGAGAGCCGCACGCTGGCGTCGGCGCGGTCGTCCTCCTCGCGCGACAGGGCCTGCACCGCGCGGTGCAGCTCGCGCTGCTGGAGGATCGTGTACAGGCAGAACAGCACCACCAGGCCGGCGAAGGCGACGGTGAAGAAGAACGGGTTGTCGATCCCGGCGATGACCCCGGCCGTGCCCTCGAGCCCGGCGACGCGCGCATAGAGCGCGGGCACGACGATCGCGAGCGTGAGCAGCAACGCGAACGCCGCCGCCCACAGCAACCACCCCGCTCGCTGCAGATGCTTCCAACGGATCTCGGTGCGCGTGCGCATGCCACTCCCTGGCTTGGGGGTCGCGATTCGAGGCTGGGGTCCCTCGTACCCCCGTTATCGGCCCCCGCGCCCAGGTCGCTGAGGGGGAATTCTCGCAGCTCGCCCGGAGTCGCACGCCAAGCCCTGCCCCGGCGGCCCGCCGAGCCGTCGTGCGTTCCGGGGCGGTGGGGGGGGCGAGTGGGGGGATGCGGAATCAGCGAAAGCTGACTAGATTGCCGCGGGTGAAACTGGAACGTACGGGTTGGCAGGCGACCGCACTGGCGTTGGCCGGCATCATCGCGCTCTACGCCAACACCCTCACCGCCGGCTTCATCAACGACGACTACCTGTTCCTCGAGCAGGCCCGCCGCTACGGCCTCTGGGGCTCGCTCTGGAACGGCAGCGGCCTCGCCAACTTCTTCCGCCCGCTGTCGCGTGAAGTCTGGTTCGGCGTGCTCACGCCCCTCTCCGGCGGTGAGCCCTTCCTGTTCCATGTCGCCCAGTTGGCACTCTTCGTCCTCGCGCTCGTCCTGCTCGTAGACCTCGTCTCGGTGTTCGTGCCCCGGCGCGGCCCCGCGCAGCTCGTCGCGCCGGCGGTGCTCGCGGGCGTGACGTGGTACGCGCTGCTCCCGTTCCAGCGCGTGAGCCTCACCTGGGTGTCGTGCTCGCAGGACCTGCTCGCGCTCGTGCTCGTGCTCGCGTCCGTGGCGTGGTTCCGGCGCGGGCGGATCCTCCCGGCGTTGCTCGCCTACACCGCGGCCACGCTCGCCAAGGAGACGGCGCTGGCGCTGCCGCTGGCGCTGTTCGTGTGGGCGTGGCGCGTGGAGGGCGCGTCGCCGCGCGATGCGCTCCGCCGCGTCGCACCCTTTGCGCTCGCGGCGCTGCCGTGGGCCGCCGGCGAATGGTTCATGCGACAGCACGCGCCCGTCGCGGCGCCGCTCCGCTTCCAACTCGACCACCTCGCCGCGGCGTTCGTGCACATGGCGCAAAGCCTCGCCGGCATCGAGCACGCCGCCGGCTGGCTCGGCTCGTGGACGGCGGCGCGGCCATCGGCGCTGGCGTTCGCGCTGCTCGCCGTGGCCGCACGCTGGCTGCCCGAGCGTGCGGAGGGTTCGCCTGCCCCCGCGCCGTCCTCGGGCCCGGCTCGCGGCGCCGTCCCGTTCGCGCTCGCCTGGATCGGCGCGTTCACGCTGCCGGTGTGGCCGGTGTGCTACCAGTGGAGCAGCTACTACTACACGCTCGCCGCGGTGGGCGGCGCGCTGCTCGTTGCCGCCTTGCTCGCAGGGCGCATCGCGCGCTGGTCGTGGATCGCGCTCGCAGGCGCGCTGGTGTGGTGGCACGCGGCGGGCGCGGACTCGCCGGCGTTCGGCATCGAACAGAACGCGTGGCTCGGCACCTCCCACTTCACGCCGTTCTACCTCGAGCGCGCCGCCGGGCTCTCGAAGCAGCTCCGCGCCTCGCTCACGCGCACGATCCCCAAGGTGGGCCAGGGCACGCGCTTCTTCTTCGCCTCGATCCCGTCGTGGGCCGGCTTCCAGACCGGCAACGGACCCAACATCCGCCAGCTCTACCACGACGACACGATCGAGTCGTACTTCTACTCCCAGTTCGCCGAATCCACCGCGGACCGCCGCCCCTGTGAGTTCATGTTCTGGAACGGCGCCGACTTCGATCGACTGCACACGCTGACGACCGACCCGTTCTTCCAGCTCGGGACCGACCTGCTGTTGCTCGAGAAGCCGGCAGGCGCGTCGTGGGCGTTCCGCCGAGGATTGGAGACCGGTGGCGCGCGCGTGGACCATCTCTACTGGCTGGGCTGGGCGCTGCTCTGGGACGGCCAGCGCGACGCGGCCGAGCACGCGTGGCAGGAATGGGGCGCGCACGACGACACCTCGGCGCGCGTGCTGTGGCTGAGGAAGGCGAAGGGCTCTCTCGAGGACAAGGACACGCTCACCGCGAGGCGCCAGCTCGTGGAGGCGGTGCGCTGCGGGATCGGGCACCCGGAAGCGCACGCCATGCTCGGGCTCCTGCTCTCGCGCATCAACGTCAAGTACGCACTGCTCGAGACGCGCGTGGCCGCGGAGCTGAACCCGCGCGACTGGCTCGCCCGCCGCGACCTGGTGTCGGGGCTCGTCTCCGTGCAGCTCGACGACCCTGCGCGGCGGCAGCTCGAGCAGTTGAAGACCATCCTCCCCGACTGGCGTCGCGACACGGTGGCGGTGAGACTGAACGAGATGCTCGCGGCACGGGGCGCGCCGGCGGGCGGGGTGGCGGTGTTCGGACCCGGGGGATTGAGATGAAGCGCGGGCGCGTGGAGGTGGTGGCGTTCGAGAGCGACGTGCTGCGCGGCAACGCCGCCGGCGACCCCCACGTGCGGCGCGTGCCCATCTACCTGCCTCCGAGCTACGACACCGCGCCCGCGAAGCGCTTCCCGGTCGTGCACGTCCTCACCGGCTTCACCGGGCGCGGGCGCATGCTCCTGAACGACAATCCGTGGTCGCCGTCGCTCGACGACCGCATGGACGCGTTGATCGCCGCGGGCTCGCCGGAGCTGATCCTCGTCATGCCCGACTGCTTCACGCGCTTCGGCGGCTCGCAGTACGTGGACTCCACCGCCACCGGCCGTTACGAGACGCACCTCGTGAAGGAGCTGGTGCCGTGGGTGGACGCTCACTACCGCACGCTCGCCGCGCGCGAGCACCGCGGCATCGCCGGCAAGTCCTCGGGCGGCTTCGGCGCGATGCGGCTCGGCATGCTCCATCCAGACGTGTTCGGCGCACTCGCCTGCCACAGCGGCGACATGCTGTTCGAGTACTGCTACGCGGTGGACTTCCCGAAAGCCTGCTCCGTGCTCCAGGCCGCAGGCGGCGTGCGGCGCTTCCTGGAGGCGTTCGAGGCCAAGCCGCAGAAGCCGAAGGACGACTTCCTCGCGCTCAACATCCTCGCCATGGCCGCGTGCTACTCGCCCGAGCCCAAAGCCGAGATGGGCGTCGACCTGCCGTTCGATCTCGGCACCGGCCTTCCGCGCCCCGCGGTTTTCGAGCGCTGGCTCGCGGTCGACCCCCTGCGGTTGCTGCCGGCGCGCGCCGAGGCGCTGCGCTCGCTCCGGCTCCTCTACATCGACTGCGGCACCAAGGACGAGTTCCACCTGCACCACGGCGCGCGCGCGTTCACGGCGGAGCTGAAGAAGCTCGGCATCGATCACCGCTACGAGGAGTTCGACGACGGCCACATGAACGTGCCCTACCGCTACGACGCGAGCCTGCCGGCTTTGGCGAGGGCCCTCTCGACGTGACCGCGACCGGCGCGCGGCCGCTCGTCATCGACGCGCTCACGCGCCGGTTCGGCACCGTGACCGCGGTGAGCGCGCTCTCGCTCGAGGTGCGCGCGGGCGAGATCGTGGGCTTCCTCGGCGCCAACGGCGCCGGCAAGACCACGACGCTGCGCTGCGCGTCCGGGTTGCTCGCGCCCGACCAGGGCCGGATCGAAGTCGCCGGCGCGGACCTCGAGCGCGAGCCGCGCGTCGCCAAGGCGAGGCTCGGGCTGGTGCCGGATCGTCCGTTCCTCTACGAGCGGCTCTCGGCGCGCGAGTTCCTCGCGTTCGTGGCCGCGCTCTACGACCTGCCCGCGGACGCTGCGGCGCGCCGCGCCGAGGACCTGCTCACCCGGCTCGCGCTCGCCGAGCACGCGGACCGCACCATCGAGGGCTACTCGCTGGGCATGCGGCAGAAGACCGCGATCGCTGCAGCACTCCTGCATTCGCCGCCGCTGCTGCTGCTCGACGAGCCGCTGAACGGCCTCGATCCGCCCGCGGCGCGGCTCCTGAAGGACCTCCTGCGCGAGCACGCGCGCGCCGGCGGCGGCGTCCTCGTGAGCACCCACCTCCTGGACGTGGCCGAGCGGCTCTGCGACCGCGTCGTCATCCTGAGGAGCGGGCGTGTCGTCGCCGAGGGCACGCTCGAGGACCTGCGTGGCGACCGCCGCGAGCGCTCGCTCGAGGACGTGTTCATGGAGCTGGACGGCGGCGCCTCGTGAACCTGGCCGGCGTCGCGCGCACGCGGTGGATCGACACGAGGCGCGCGTTCTGGTCGAGGGGCCCCCAGCGCGGCATTGTCGGCATCGTGCTCGCGGTGATGATCGCGGGCGCGTTCACGCTGACGCTGGTGATGCTCTTCGGCGCGCTCGAGCGCGAGGGCGCGCCCACCGAGACCTACGCGCGAGTGCTCGGGTGGGCGTTCACCTTCGCGTTCGTGCTGCTCTCGCTCGGCGACCTGCTCACGGTGGTGAGCGCCGCCGCCGCGGCACCCGACCTAGAGCGGCTGCTCGCGGCACCGATCCGTCCGCGCGAGCTGCTGCTCCTCAAGTTCATGGAGACGCTCCCGCGCACGCTCGGCCCGGTGGTGGCGATCGCGCTTCCCGCGGCCCTGTGCTTTGCGGCATCGAATGGCGGCGTCAACCCGTTCGTGTTCGTGGTCGCACTCCTGGCGCTGTGGGCGGTGCCCCTGGCGTTCGGCACCGCGCTCGCCATCCCGCTCCTGCGCGTGGCGCCTGTGGCAAGGCTGCGCGAGTCGATCGCGCTGCTCGCGACGCTGGCGTTCATCGGCGGCTGGCTCGCGAACACGTTCTGGATGCCGCGGCTGCTCGTGAGCACGAACATGGGCGCGAGGCTGCGCGCCATACCGCCGCTGCCGGCGTGGTCGCCGGCGACGTGGGCGGCCGACGCGCTCGCGCGGCCGGGCGAGCGCGGGCTCGAAGCGCTCGCCGCATGCGTGGCCGCGGTGATCGTGGCGCTGCTGCTCGCGTTCGGCGTCGCCGAGCGCATGCTCGCGCGGCTCCAGCCGGGCATGGCGAGCGCGGTCGGCATGACCGTGCGGGGCACCTCGCGGCGGGCCGCTACACTCACCGGCGCGTTCCTGCGGCGCGACTTCGCACTGTTCACGCGCGACTGGCCGGTGCTGCTGGACCTGGTCGCGAGGCTCCTGCTGTGGACGCTGCTCCCGCTCGCGGTGCTGCCGTTGGCGCCGCTGCCGCCCGCCGAGCTCGTGCGCGACATGCTCGTGGCGCTGACGTTGAGCCTCGGGAACGACATCGGGACGCGCGCGCTCCCGCTCGAGCGCCGCTCGCTCGCGTGGGCGCGGCTCTCACCCGTGGGCGGTGCGCGCTGGGTGCTGCGGCGTGCGTTCGGCGTCGCTGGCCTCGCGGTCGCGATCCTCCTCGCCGGCGCGCTCGTTGCCGGCACGGCGTTGCGACTGCCGCCGCTCGACGCGCTCGCCGCGTTCGCGTTCGCACTGCCCGCGGCCGCGACCGCGCTCGGCTTCGGACTCCTGATCGGCGCGCTGCTCGGCGATCCCGAATGGCGCGACCCGCGCGCCATGCTCGGCCCTGGCGGCCGCACGGTCTCGGCGCTGGTGATGCTCACGCAGGGCGGCGCCTGGATCGCGGCCTCGCACGCGCTCGGGCCAGGGCCGGCCGGTCCCGGCTGGCTGGTCACGCTGGCTCTGGGCGGCGCGTTCGTGGCCTGGGTGCTGGTGGTCATCACCGCGCGCACGATCGAGCGCCGCGAGTACGCGGGGCGATGACGCGCTCAGGTCGCGCGCGTGAACCGGGAGCCGGGGCATGCGCATCCTCACCACGGACCCGGCTGCTCCGGTTGACGACTCGCCGGTGCCCGTCCACGCTGTTCCCATGCCCGTGATCGCCATCGTTCCCGACCTCTACTTCGCCACCCGCATCGCCGCCACGGCGAAGGCGGCCGGCGTGGAGCTGGAGCTGGTCCCGCCGCAGCGCGCGACGGCCCGGCTCGCGACGAAGGACGTCTCCCTCGTCCTCCTCGAGCTGGGCAATCGCGATGCGCTCGGGCTCATCGCGGAGCTGAAGCGCGTGCAGCCCGGCACGCCGGTCGTGGGATTCGGCGCGCACGTCGAGGCCGCACTGCTCCGCGACGCGCGCGCCGCGGGCGCGGACGCGGTGATGCCGCGCTCGCAGTTCGTGGACAAGCTGCCGGCGCTGCTCGAGCACGGTCTCGCCGCGCTCACGCGCCCCGGCCACGAGGACCTGCGCCTGTGAACGCCAGCATCGTCGAGGACGAGGCCGAGTTGGTCGCGATCGCGCGCGACATGCGTACGGTCGCCGTGGTCGGCATCAAGGACGACCGCGACCCGGAGGCCCCCGGGTTCAGCGTGCCCGAGATGATGAAGGCCCTGGGGCTCGAGATCATCGGCATCAATCCCACGATCCCGAGCGCGCTGGGCGAGCCGACGCTGCGCTCGATCGCGGAGCTGCCGGCGGGCGTCGACGTGCTCGACGTGTTCCGGCGCTCGGACGCGATCGCCGCGATCACCGACGAGATCCTGGCACTCCCGCCCGAGCGCCGGCCGCCGGTCGTATGGCTCCAGAGCGGGATCCGCGACGACGCCTCCGCCGCGCGCCTCGTGAAAGCCGGCATCCGCGTCGTCCAGGACCACTGCCTCGGCGTGTACTCGCGGAGAGCACGCTTCCGGCGCTGAGGTGCGTTGCGAGTTCACGCGCTCGCGCTCTCGCGGCTATACTCTTCCGCCTCTCGCCACCGGAGGATCCCCATGACCACGCCCGAACCCGCGGCCGCAAAACCGGCCGCGCGAGAGCACATCTCCTGCCCCGGCTGCGGCCGGCACGACTGGGTGACGTGGCCCCAGGGCCAGGACACCTATGCCTGGAAGTGCTTCAACTGTGAGAAAGAGTTCACGCTCCGTCGAGGCGGCCGGCACTGACGCCGCCGGCGTACCCGTGCTGAGCACCGCTCCCGAGGTCGGCACACTCCCGGCCACGCTCCGCGTCGCGGAGGTCTTCCGCTCGCTCCAGGGCGAGGGCCCGTCCGCGGGCACGCCCGCGCACTTCCTGAGGCTCCAGGGCTGCGACGTGGGCTGCCACTGGTGCGACACCAAGTACAGCTGGGACCCTGCGGGCGGCGGCGAGCGAACCGTCGCCGATGCGTTCGCCGCGCTGCGCGCCCTCGGCGAGGCGCCGCTGCTGGTGGTGACCGGCGGCGAGCCGCTCGCGCACCCGGGCGTCGACCGGCTGCTCGCCGCGGCCGTCGGCCAGTGGCCGCGCGTCGAGGTGGAGACCAGCGGCGTCGCCCCACCGCCGCTCGCGCACGTGCGGCTCCACTACCTGTGGTCGCCCAAGCTCCCGAGTGTGACGCCGCGCTGGGCGGAGACCTGGGCGCACGCCGAGCGCTTCATGGGCGATCCGCGCACCACGGTGAAGATCGTGGTGGGCGCGAGCGATCACGACGACGCGCTGCGGCTCGTCGACGAGCACCGGCTGCCGCACGAGCGCGTGATGCTCATGCCCGAGGGGCTCACCGACGAGGCCGTGCGCGAGGGCGCGCGCGCGCTCGCCCCTCTGTGCCAGCGCGAGGGCTTCCGGCTCTCTCCACGACTCCACGTGTGGATGTGGGGCGCGAAGCGCGGCGTATGAGTTCCAACCCCGAACGACCTCCCTCGAACCCCGAGGGATCGCGGCCGCAGGCCGCGAAGGCTCAAACGTCGGCCGCGAAGGCTGCCGTCGTCCTGCTCTCCGGAGGCCTCGACTCCGCCACGGCGCTCGCCTGGGCGCGCGCGCAGGGCTTCGCCTGCACCACGCTCGCCGTGGACTACGGCCAGCGCCACCGCATCGAGTTGGCGGCCGCGCGCCGCGTCGCGGCGGCGCAGGGTGTGCGCGACCACCGCGAGGTCACCGTGGACCTGCGCGCGGTCGGCGGCTCGGCGCTCACCGCGGACATCGACGTGCCGAAGGGCGGCGTCGTTCCCGCGGTGATCCCCGTCACCTACGTGCCCGCACGCAACAGCGTCTTCCTGAGCTTGGCACTCGGGCTCGCCGAGACGCTCGGCGCCACCGAGCTCATCGCCGGCATGAACGCGCTCGACTACTCCGGCTATCCCGACTGCCGCCCGGAGTTCGTGCGCGCGTTCGAATCGCTGGCGAACGTCGCCACGCGTGCCGGCGTCGAGGGCGCGCGCTTCACCGTGCGCACGCCGCTCATGGCGCTCGACAAGGCCGGCATCATCCGGCTGGGAACGTCGCTTGGCGTGGACTACTCGCTCACGCACTCCTGCTACGATCCCACCGCCGCGGGGCTCGCGTGCGGCGCGTGCGACAGCTGCCAGCTGCGCGCCAAGGGTTTCCGCGAGGCGGGCGTGCCCGATCCCACGCGCTACGCCGTCCACACGTAGGAGAGCGGGTGCGAGTCGAGCTCACCAAGGACTTCACGTTCGAATCCGCGCACCGCCTGCCGATGGTGCCGAGCGACCACAAGTGCTTCCGCATGCACGGGCACTCGTACCGCATCGAGGTGAGCGTCGCCGGCGAGGTGGACCCGAAGCTCGGCTGGCTCGTGGACTTCGGAGAGATCGCCGCGCGCGTCGAGCCGGTGCTCAAATCCGAGTTGGACCACCGTGTGTTGAACGATGTGCCTGGGCTCGAGAACCCCACGTCGGAGATCCTCGCCGCGTGGTTGTGGAAGCGGCTCTCGCCGCTCGTGCCCCAGCTGTCGGCGATCACCGTACACGAGACGTGTACGGCTCGGTGCGTTTACCGAGGCGCGTGAAGTAAACACCGGTCCGTCCCGCCGCACGCACACGCACTCGCACCGATTCGCGTGGTACCGCTTCGCTCCCAGCTCGAGCGCTCACCGGCACCGGCGCGGATTCACCCGCTCCTGACGGGCGCCGGGGAATAGCGCGCATCGTTAGTCGTGAATGGAGTGCTCCCCACGCTCCCGAAAAACATGGCCTCAAGCCCGGCGACACGGGGCCGAAACCAATGCGGGATTCGCATGGGGCCAGGGAGCGGGACCTATGAACGAGCGCATCTTCGTCACCGGCGCGTGCGGCTACATCGGCAATGCCATCGCCGCGCGCCTCGCCCGCAAGGGGCACAAGGTGTACGGGCTCACGCGCAGCCGCGAGCACGCGCGCGCGCTCGAAGCCGCGGGGATCCACCCGGTCCTCGGCGACCTCGCCGGCGAGCAGGAATGGCTCGGCGTGCTGCAGAACTGCGACGGCGCCGTGCACACCGCGTTCGACGGCGAGAACGGCGCCGCCGACGTCGACCATGCGGCGCTCGAGGCGCTGCGGCTCGCCTCGCTCGACGGCCGCGTCCGCCGCGTGCTCTACACGAGCGGGACCTGGGTGCACGGGCATGGGGATGCCGGCACCGCCGACGAGCGCACGCCGCTCGCACCGCTCGCGGTCGTCCAGTGGCGCGCGGCGCACGAGGAGATCGCGCTCGACCTCGCGGCGCACGACGTCGACGTGGTGATCCTGCGCCCGGGCATGGCCTACGGGGAGCACCGCGGCATGCTCGGCGGCTGGTTCGCGGAGGCGCACGACGTGCACACGGTGACCTACCCCGGCGACGGCTCGCAGCACTGGAGCCTCGTCCACCGCGACGATCTCGCCGAGGCCTACGCGCTGGCGTACGAGCACGGCGGGGCGGGCGAGCGCTACCTGCTCGCGGACGAATCCCGCTTCACGGTGAAGGAGCTGGCCGAGGCGGTGGCCGAGGCCACGGGCTCGAGGGCGATTCCGTGGCCGGCCGAGGAACTGGTGAAGGCCATGGGCGGCTACGGCGAGGCGCTCCTGAACGACCTCACCGTGTCGAGCGCCAAGGCGCGTCGCGAGCTGGGCTGGGTGCCGCGGCACACGTCGTTCGTCGCCGAGGCCCGCGACCTGTGGCGCGAGTGGCAGGCCGGGCGGGCGACGCCGGTCCGCTAGCGCGGCTCGGATCGCGGTGGTGGACTAGAATCCGCCGCTGGATGCTCCACCTCCCCTCGTTGCCGCGCGTGCTCCGCTGGACGCTGGTCGCCGCGGCGCTCCTGCTCATCGCCGCGATCGTCGTGCCACTGCTCGTCACGCCGTGGCTCGGCGCCCGTGTGCAGGCGTTCGCCCGCGCGCGCGGGCTCGAGGCGTCGTGGAACCGGCTCGCGTTCCAGTGGCCCGCCACCGTGGTGCTGCGCGGGATCTCGCTCCGCCATGGGGCGCCCGCCGGCAACGGCGGGCCCGACGTGGTCGTGTTCAGCGCCGATCGCGCCGAGGCTTCGCTCGCGCCCCGGCTCGGCAGCCTCAAGCCGCGCGTCGCGCGCCTGGTCCTGGGCGGCGCCAGGATCGCGCTGCCCGCCGAGTCCGAGGGCACGAGCGAAGCGAGTGCGGATGAAAAGCGCGGAGGCCCCGCCTCGCCCAAGGTGCGCGCCGCGGCGGAGCAGCTCGTGGAAGCACTCCTGCTCCCCGCGCGGCGCCTGCCCGAGCTCGAGCTCTCCGACATCGACATCGTGCGCGGCGACTCGCTGTTCGCGCGGCTCGACGCGCTCTCGCTCGTCCACCGCACGGGCGGCGCGCAGTTCGCGGCCGTGGGGCTCCTCGCGGGCGACCAGCACGTGCCGTTCGACGCCACGCTCCAGTGGCGTGCCGACGACCGCCTCTCGGGACGCGCGAGCTTCCGCATCCCCGACGAGCGCGGCGACAGCTCGCCGCTCGCGCTCCTCTTCGACGGCCGCGTCACGCAGGACCGCCACGCGGGCGTGGTGCGCATCGAGCCGGGCACGCGGCTCACCGTGGGCCAGGCCGGGGTCGCGCTCGATGCCGAGGTGGATCGCGCCGGGCCGCGGTTCCGGCTCGCGTGCGAGGTCGACCATCTCTCGGCGGACGCGGTGCAGCAGAGCGTGCCGCGCGCGGTGATGGGGCCGCTGCGCGACCTCGCGGTCACCGGCTCGTGGGACTGGCGCGCGAGCGTGGACGTGAACCTGGCGCAGCCCGACAGCACGCACTTCAGCGCCGACGTCATCCCGCACGGGCTCGCGCTCGACCCGAAAGGCTCGCGTCTGCGGCTTTCCGAGCTCGCGCGGCCGTTCGTGGCCGCGATCCACGTGCCGCCCGACCGCATCGTCTACCGCGACCTCTCCGATTCGAACGAGAACTACCGGCCGCTCACGCGCATCAGCCCGCTCTTGAAGGCGGCCGTGCTCACGAACGAGGACGGCGGCTTCTACCAGCACCGCGGCTTCAACCCGGGCGCGATCCAGGGCGCGATGGCCGACAACCTGCGCGCCGGCGCGTTCCGGCGCGGCGCCGGCACCATCACCATGCAGCTCGCGCGCAACCTCTACCTCGGGCACAAGCGCACGCTGTCGCGCAAGGCGCAGGAGGTGGTGATGGCGTGGGTGCTCGAACACTTGACGGGTCTATCGAAAGACCGGCTGCTCGAGATCTACCTGAACATCATCGAGTGGGGCCCCGATGTGCACGGCGCCAACGAGGCGGCGAGGTACTATTTCGCGAAGGACGCCTCCGAGCTGAGCCTCGACGAGGCGCTGTTCCTGACCGTGGTGATCCCCAGCCCGTCGCGCTGGCGGACGCGCGTCGACGCCTACGGCGAGTTGCGCCCGTGGGCGCGGAGCCAGATGGCGTACATCGCGCGCAAGATGGCCGACCACCAGTGGCTGGCGCCCGAGCAGGTGCCCGCCGACTCCACGCTGCACGTGACGCTGCGCGGCCGCGCGGCGGACCTGATCGCCCCCCGCGCGGCCGCTGCAGCGGACAGCATCGGCGGCTAGCCCCCGTTCTCGAACAGCGTCGGCCCGTCGGACGCCGGGCGCGGCCGGCGCGACGGGTACTCACGCCGCGGGTCACTCGTGCGCAGCCCGGGCCGGGCCGACCCGGCACGCTGGCGCGGAGCGGTGGGGCCGAAGCGCAGCTGCTCCGCCGACGGGAACGGCTCCACCCAGTCGGCGAGCTCGCTCCGTCGCACGAGCACCGGGCCCGAGCGTCCCTCGATCGCGGCGCGCGTCATGCGCACCGCACCCACGCCCTGCTCGGCGAGCCGCGGCAGCCGGAACTCGAGCTCGGCGAGCGCCTCGGTGACCACGCGGTGCAGCGCGCGCGCGCCGAGCCCGTGCGCGAGTGCCCTGTCCACGAGCGCGCCGCGCGCGTCGGCGGGCACCTCGAGCCGCACGCCGTGCAGCTCGAAGAGCCGCTGCTGCGCTCTCAGCGGCGAGGTCTTCGACTCCGCGAGCACGCGCTCCAGGTCGGCGCGCGAGAGCGCGTGCAGCGGCACGATGCCGGCGAAGCGGCCCACGAGCTCCGGGCCGCCATCGAGGTGGACGAGCTTGTTGTGCCGGCTCCGTCCCGCCACTCGAGGCCCGACGCCGTCCGCCGGCGCGTCATGATCGTGGGACCGGGGTGGGCGGACCTGGTCGACGAGCACCTCGACGGTGCGGCCGACCCAGCCAAGATTGCGCTCGAGACAGA
>Ga0209811_10000064_pt1 | contig 48432 bp, 70 predicted proteins | sample Coa_R1_6_FD_187161 | JGI IMG/M metagenome (GOLD analysis project Ga0209811, IMG submission 187161) | Surface soil microbial communities from Centralia Pennsylvania, which are recovering from an underground coalmine fire. - Coalmine... | ecosystem: Environmental > Terrestrial > Soil >... | reverse complement strand
CAACTTTCTTCTGCTCCTCCCTCCTCACCGTCTCCCCAGCGCCGAGAGTTGGAAGCGCAGCGGTCCCATCAACCGTATGCGCCTCCAGCTTCTCAGGTACCAACGCCCTGAATTCTCGGGGGATTAGATCCTCACGTGTCAGTTGGAAAACTTTATCATCGAACGTCGCCGCCTCGACCTTCTTCGTAACCCACACATCGCCAACCTGCTCGCTCTGCCCATCCTGCAACGGCGGCCCCTCAACTAGCCCAATCTCGCTTTGACTAACTGTCTCAGTTACCTGAGCGACCTGGCCAGTATTCGTAAGTACAATCTCGCTGACATTACTAGCAGGAAGTACAGACAAATCATTACCGCTGCCAGGGTCTCCATCACCCAAATACCTGTTCGTACGTAACTTCTCATCCGTCAATTCCTGCTTCAGCTCACTATCCAGTGCCAGCGGATCAAGGTCATCAATCTTCGCATCAACTTTCTGCTTCTCCACCCGTACCGTAATTTTCTCCCTCAACCACGGCGGTAACCTATCAAAATATCCTCGTAGTTTGTCTACGAGGAGCGGTCCCTTATTCTTCAACCATTTGTTGTCGTCCGCCATACTCAATCAAAAGCTCTAGGTAACTCCTCTTTCCTCTTCATCGAATTCAACGCTTCCCTAAGCATATCGTAAAGCATCTCTTGATGTGCGAGTTCCTGTTCAAGTTGCTGCTTAAACCGTTCCCTACGTCGATTACTTTCGGCAATTGACTCCACCAATTCCTCCGGTCGCCAACTCTCCAGCTTCATCAATAAACATGGCGACGGTCCTGTTCATACTTAAAGCTGTCCCACAACTTAAATGCCTCCAGCGCACTCTCAGCTAGCTTCTCGGGAGGCGGCAAGTTGCCCTCCTGTCTAAATACAAATTCTTTCGCGAGGTGATTAATCTGCACAATCGCAGCCCACAGCAAATACTGAGCACCATGTTTCAACCAAATATCAGTCATGTCACTTCCTGGTGCCAACGTCACCGTCCCCAATCCACCCCAAGTCCCATGCCCCGTATACTGTCCCCCAGGCATCATACTCGTCGCCACCATACTCTGATAATTAACAATCACCGGTGGATCACTCCCAGTCGCCTCGGCCCTCGTTATCCTCCACTCTCCGCTGTTATCCCACCAAATACTCCTCAACGGAGTCGTCGGCGGCGGTGCCTGATCACTCACATTGATATAAAACGGCCTCCGATTAAATATCCCGTACGGCCAATACGTCCCATTCACTCCATCCATTCCCAGAACGTCTGCGACATTTACCGAGTCGCTCGTCGCCGTCCAATCAGGCTGGAATGTATAAACCTCCAACTCCAAATCGAAAAACTGCCCTTTCTGCCCCGTTGGTACACACCAAATATCATTCCCACAAAATGCAATTCGCGGTAATCCCGCATCATAAAATCCCGTTGTCGCTTCCCCATCCATAGGATACCTCGGACCATACCCCGGCTTAATCTGCCTCTGCCTCTCAATACTATCCGCTACCGTCGTCCACTCAACTGGATGAGTATTCCAGTTATCATCGTAGATTCCGCACTCAATAACCGTCTTTACCTCACAAACTGGTGATCCCGCCTGTATCACATCGTCCAGCGTCCCCCCATCCAACCCATCCACTCTAACCGTTACTTGCCTGCGGCTAAACTCGAAATCGTTCACCATCTCAGCCTGCCGCCGCACCTGATTCAACGCGAGCAAACTCAGATCTACCCCATTAACCACCAAGTCACTTATAGTCTTTTGCAGATATCCTGCAATTGTACTTCGCATCTCCAAAAGTGTCATTGTGAATCCTTTCTCAAGAAGCGCATCTTTTTAATGTGCGAAGGGTTATTAGAACCTTTATGATTCTTTTGTCCCTTAGCAAAGGTCTCTCTCATATGTTCACACCTAGTTTTGGCGAATAAGTGATCTGGATTAACACACCTCTTATTATCACAACTATGAGCTAGCTCAGTTCCTTCTGGAATTGGACCTTTATGTATGACATAAGATACGCGACTAGCTCGATGTACTACTCCGTCTATGCCAATATAACCATATCCCTGATCATTTTTGGCACCAATCCACGACCAACATCCCGTATCCCGTTTAACTATCTTAGTGTAAAACCTATCTAATACTACATTTTCTTCGTTCACGTGCTTGTTCCACGTTAGTCCGGCATCGCCCGATCGTATTGAACAAGAATACGATCGGGGACGCCTTCTGCCTACCACGGCATTTCTGTGCCTTTATCTCATCGGCAAAGCCGCTTTAGAATTTCCTTCCCTGAACTCCATACGGGCCATCAGGCTTTCCACTTCCTCCGACCCACTGTTTCAGTTCGTTCGTACCAGTCATTGTATCCTTGGCATCCTGTGCCTCGGTTGACATCAACTGTTCCGCCCGCTCAGTGCCTTTCTTTGGGACACTAGGAACCCAATTCGACACTCCTGACTTATAACCAGGTATATCACTCATACTCAACTTTCCTTTCTTTGTTTATTGTTATACTGATCCTTCGACCGCAATATACGCTTCCGCCGATGCAACATCCGCCGGAACCCCAGCCGCTCCACCACACAACAGAATTGTGTTCGTTGTCGGGTCAACGACCGCAGGAACTGCTTTCCCGCCCGCCCGATCATACAACATAGAACACCAGATCAGCTTGCTCAATCCGAACGCACTCGCTGGAATCGGATTGGCCGCCGTTCCCTGTGTAGTCAGCACAATCTTACAATTCCTTTTATACCGTGATCTGTTTCCCTTTCCCCCGCTGGGCCACTCACTACTTGAGAGATCCCCAGGGTAAAGGCTAACCGCTGAACTAGCTAATGCAGCCATAACTACGTCAGAGTAATGCCGCCGAGATTTTCGACGTACAAGTTTGCTTCCGGGAACCGGAACTCGAACCCGCACTCAGTCAACCACTGGTCCTTCCGCTTATCCGCGTCGGGCAGCTGGATCATCGGCTGAATGTCCGTATCACTATCACTCAACGGACGGTAGCCCACATAACCCAGGTCAATGTAGAACGCCGAGTTCCTCATCTCCGCACTCGTGAACAGCGGGTGCTGCTTATAGAACACCTCACCACTATTGCTAAGGTGCCTCACCAGCTTGAAGTTGAACCCGTCGAACCCTTCATCGCGCAGGCTATTGAACTGTATTTGCCGCTCGAACATATCGGCCACTTTAGCCAAGTACTCGGGGCCACAGAGGCACAGCTTGTCCCAACTAGTGTTATTCGTACGTTCGAATAACCGGGCCATAAGAAGGTTAAAATCAGCCTTGGTAATGGTTGTTCCTCCAAGCTTAATGACCCGTTTGTTGGGGGCCGTTCTCCAATCAGCGGCTGCCGTAACGTTTGGTTGTCCATACAATGTTCCAGTTTCCCAACTATCTAAGAACCACCGCAACCCACCAGTGAACCGCCTCGGCACCGTTTGACCCGTATCAGGATCAACCGTTGTCGTCTTCGCCTGCTCGCCAAAGAACGCAGCCCTCTCGATACTCGCCAAATGCTTAATGCCATTCGACTTGGACATATCCTTATATGCCCCGGTCTTATCGTACCTAAGCGGTTCCTTTAACGCGGTCCTCGTCATCTCGTACGGAGTCTTGAAGATCTGAGTATTATTCAGAATCTCGTACGGCAGCACATAGCCGCCACTCCCCGTCCTCGCACCTTCCGCGTACGCACTGCCCGTCAGCACAACACTCTTCCCATTAGTCACCGCAGCATTCAGCACTCCGGTCCACGCCGTAATTGCCTCCAACTCCAAGTAACCCGTCCCCGTCCCAGTAACCCTACCACTAACGTCCGTACTCCCCGTAGCCGCCGGACCCGCGCCCGTCGTAAACCCAACCCCGAACAACTTCACCGTATCGTTTACCTGGAACATGCTCGAATCTACAACGTAGAGTCTAACTGCTCCAAATTGTGCCACAGTGAACTTTCCGTTTGTGTCACCAGCCGCCGTGGTCGTCCCTGTCAGCGCAAAAGGACCATCCTTATTTGCTGCACTCGTCGGGTTAACCGCCGCCTTAGTACTCGTCTCTGTCCACCGCTCCTCGTTCCACCCGAAACTGGGTTGCGGTGTATCTTCGCTGTCCATCATAGACAGCAGACCCGTCAACGGCGCAGTTCCGTTGGGGTATGCATAGAAGATCTTACGCCTGGTATTCTGCGACCAGTAATCGTCGATCTGTTCTGAACTAACAAGCCCGAATGGCATTTTCTTGTTTCCTTACGTTTCGGCCTACGGATCGAAGATCGCCAGCCCCCTAGGTTTAGGTGGTCCGGTTCCTTTCTGTCCTCCACCCCCAGCACCGCTCCCCGGTGTAGTCACCGGAATAGCGCCGGGCGTGTGACCAGTTCTTCTCTGTTGTGGTACAGCGGCACCTTGTCCGCTCGCACCGTTAGCTTCCAAACTAAATTGGGGATTACTCACTTTAATCACAGACTCAACCCCCTTCGCAATAGCTGTGAAAAGTTCTTGCTCACTACCAAATCGCGTGCCGCTCGCCAGCAAACTCTGCGCCACACTAAACAACAGCGGCCTCAGTCCACTATGATTCAACATCGGGAAATTCTGTGCAAATCTCTGTTCCCCCGCTTGCGCCTCCTGCTGCTGCATATACTGTATGACCGGACCATACCGCTGATCCAACTGCTGCTGCATCTCGCTCATACGATACCGCATGATCGTATCAGCCTGCCGAATCAAACCATCCCTCTGCTCCGCTATCGCCTGATCCCGCGTCTCAATATTATCATACCTAGCCAACCACTCCTTCGTCGGCTTCCACACATTCAGTAGCTTTTCAGCCTCCTCCACCGTAATCTGTTTAGGCGGCGGTTGAAAATGTTGGCCGATAACATGCCCAAACTCCGTAGCCAGTTGACGTGCGTCAACTGTCGGTTGCGTCTCGCGTTCAGGTGCTGGCGCAGATTCTTTCTCTGGCTCAGCCTGTGGCGGACCCGTCCCTTCAAATACATCCATTCCTCTAGACGACTCTTCCCCACCTCCGTCGCCTCCGCCGTCATCGGCATCCCAAAACATTCTATCATTCTTAAGTTTCATTACTTCTTTCGTTATTATGGTAGTTTAGTTTCGAGACTGGCACTCACGCTTAGTCCCGTTCAAAGGGTACTACCTTCCACCTTTTAATAAAGTCTCCTCATCCTCCAGCTCACTAATGCGATCTTTCAGCTCCTCAACACCATTCTCAAATACCGTCAGCATCGCCTCAAAACAGCGCCTCTCTCCCCTATCCCCCAGCTGGGCAAATACCGTCTCAATATCCGTTGGGCACTCTATCAAAATCCTCTCATTCAACTGCCTAATCTCCTCATTTATATACGCAATAAACCCCACATAACCCGGCCCCCCAATAAAATCCTCCAACGCCTTAAGGTGCTGCCGCTTCTTAATTAACTCCTCGCTAGCCATAACTTACGCTGCGGCAGGCGCAGGTGCAGGTGCACCAGGTTGCTGTCCATTACCACTCGGCCCCGGCACAATTGCTGGAGGAAGCGGCGGTGCTTGACCGCTTGCCACTCTCTGACTAAGTGAAAATCTCCCAACGTTTCCAACTCCTCTAAGATATTGGATTTCTTCGAGCATCGCTCGGGGATCTATATCTAGCTGTTGGGCAGCTACAGGATTGTTAATAACTGCAATCAGCAGTTCCTGCAAACTCTGCGCTACAAAGCCCTTCTCACTCTGCAATGTCGAATCAAACGTAAAGAAGTCACTACCATTAATGATCTCCTGCGGCGTACCCTTGAACAAATTATACCGTTGCTGGATCATCGGATCATTCCCAATCGCCAACGAAAACGAGTCCATACTTAGACTCTGCCGCAGGTTACTCAACATTAAGCGGCCAAGTCGTCCAAGCGAACTCTCCCAAATGAGCTGCCCATGCATCTTCATGCGACTCGCGGCCCCTGCCGTAACCGACCGCGCCTCAGTGGCACTCCTCCGCCCACTGTTATAACTTCCCATCGCGTTATCATTCACCCCCGTGACCACCTGAATGATCTTATTCAGCGTATCCGCATCCGTAAAGTGGCCCTGCGTCACATTATTCACGTCCAATGGCCTAATTGCCCTCTCCATCATCGCCGCATTCGCGCCCTTCCTCAAATAAATGTCGCCCTCCCCATCCAACGTCTTCATATCCACAATTTGTGGATTAACCAAGTTCCTCCCCCTCAAATTCCGCCTAACGTCGGTCACCCGTGCATTAACCAGCCACGTAATCACGTCTTGCAGCCGATAAATCAAATCCGCCAGCCCCATACTTACCGTCTGGCTCATATCCGGCGTAAATTGCGCTAAAGTCCACCCAAATTCGTTGTGCCAATTGTACGTCGGCTCGATTCTAATCAGCCGGTTGTCATTTGCGTACCAAACATGATACAAAACCGGAAATTCCTCCGGCCCAAGCTTCTGGTCCTTCGGACCAAATTTGAATTTACTCGGAACGATCCACACTTGCACCTTCGTAACCAGTATTGTGCCCTCCATCGCACCGGTCCCCGATCCTTTCGCCCCCTGCACCACATTATTTCCACTCGTTCCGCTCAAAATTGCGGACTGCGTCCTCGTTGGCCCGCCTCGACTCTTATCCAGGCTCTTGGGCAGCGGTCTAATCCACTCCACCCCGGCCACTTCACCCGCCTCCTCCAGATCTTGGAGGAGGGTCTTGCTGTATTCTTCCTCGCAGGCACAAAACTCGCCCCTTTGGAAGTCAGTTAAGGCAAATCTAGTATCTGGGAACCACCGATACGGACTTACGGCCCGCACCAAGTTGCCCTCGTACTTAACAAACTCCTGCCACTCGCTCCCGCCCTTCACCTCGCTGGTTACACCAGCTACATTAATCACTGTAGGCTCGGCGGGCACGTAAATCCTCGACAGTTTTTTGGTCCAACAACACTCCAGCACTCCCATTCCATACCTTGCAGTGTCCAGAAGGTGCTGAAAAAGTAAACTATTCCATTGATTCGCCCTAGTGTCACGCTCCAGCAGCATCTCGCAGTCACGATATTTAGTTCCGTAGTCTTCATCACCAGTTGGCACCAGCTCATAAAACGTCCTATTCTGCGTAAACAGCATAAACAGGAACGAACTAAACGTCATCACCTGCGCAAAGGTCGTCGGCACCACCATTTTAACGGGTTTTTCCCGTTTGGACTGCTCCACATCATCCTTATCCGGCAGCCGTTCGCCCTTATAAATCATTTGCTGGTTGTCCCAGTCCGTGTACGACTTACACATCGTAGACCGCGACATCTTGACCAACTTCATTACATGGTCAAGCAGCTCCTTGTGGAAATCTGACAATTCGCCAGATTCCTGCTCCAATTCTTTGATCACATCTTCCGTCATCGTACGTGACTCCATCTATGTCCACGCCGAATCATAGAAATAGTGGCCGGACTGACGTGAAACCGTTTAGCTAGACTAATTCCTGCATCCGTACTAGCTCTAATTTTTCGTATTTCTGTGGAATTTAGTTTGGCTTGTCCGTTATATTCTCCTTTTAAATCAGGTTCTCTACCCTCCTCGAACATCTGCTTTAAATTATCGCATTGTGTACCAGCGCATAAGTGTTCAGGATTCACACAGAGGGTATTGTTGCACCTATGCAGTACTTGCATGTTGAGAGGAACTTCACCAAACTCCAATTCATAAGAAATTCGATGTGCTAGATAAGTCGTCCACGAACCAGATGCCATTTTAACGGAAAGTTGTCCATAACGTCCGTTGTTGGAGCCGTGCCAGATCCAACATCCCTCTCCTTTCTCTACATTTTCCCAAAATCTATTTATATCTACTTGTCTCATTGTATGGTAGGCTGAAGATCGAGCATATTCTGCTCTAGTTTGACAACGAAAGGTTTTCTCGGGTATTCTCCTTCGTCTGGAGGCTCGATGTAGGACAAACCGTTGAGGATCGCACGGTAGAGGTTCTCCATTTGGTGATTGTTTTCATCCACCGGTATGTTCCGCTTCGGATCGTATACGTAATGGCTAAATTCGAACAGAGTCTGCGCCAATGTCGGGCTAAAGAAGATAGTGGGGTTGCCGAAAGGATCACGCTCGGATAGCCGTTCTCGTACCTTATTAATACCAAGCGCAAGGTCTTTTGTCGCAGGTTCAAAGTAAAGGTCATACTTGGCAAGTTCATCGATAATCGACTCGTCAGTCACCGGATGCGGAATTACAGCCAGCTTATCTATCTCATAGTCCGCCACGAAATAGCCCTTAGTCTTCCTCACTATGTCTTGTGCGACAGGATCGATAAGGTTGTCCCCATACAGCTCATCGTACACGTAAACCCTCTCCTTTTCATCCGTTGCAAAAAACAGCACCGCTTGCGGCAGCCGAATATGATAATCCCACCAGACCCTAATCGTATGGCTCTTAGGCGGCGTCTGGTAGTTGTCCCAACCCTTCGGCACATCACAGAGTACATGCATGTCATACACAAACTCCTTATAAATCAGCCCCGCCATATTCAGCGGCAACCCGTACAACCTGCACTCTCGCTCCTCCCTATTCAACCCCGCCTCGAACTCGGCAATCGCCTCCTTACTGTTGTACGGATTATCGTAAATACTCCACGTAATCATAAACCGCGAGCCGCCGCCCTCGGCCAACTTGTCAAACTCGAGTCCGTCTGGAGCCGATTCAACGATATGTCTATCGGGTGGCACGAACTCGTCGTTGATCCACATTTCGCTGAGTGGCGTACAGTTGACCCAAAACTTGCCGTTACGATCAACCAGCCCCCGCTTATGTGCGACAAACATTGGCCTCGGGCAGGGTTCGTCCAGATGGAAGAAGTCCCAATACGAAGACTCTGCGCTCATATTTGCGTGTTTATATGATTCTACAGTGTCAACGTACAGCACGCTTTCTCCACCTCCGAATTCAGTGAGCCGTTTCACCGGAATCTGGTCAATATGACCCCCACGGGACACATGTGGCTTGCCCAGCGCATCTCTCGGAATCAATTTGAACAACTCACCCCAATTCTCATACGATCCTTGTCTATTCGTAAAAATTTCAGTCGCCTTATCCCAATCATTAACTAACAAAAGTCCTTTCACTGGATGTGGTGGTATCCCCTTCGTCACAAATTCGTGATTCTGACTCCCAACGTGATGTCTAACAACATTCCGTTCTCCATCAAGTACGTCAAATGAGTTACGGTACCATGTTCGCCCACCAATACACCACGCCACATCCTCCGCCGCACCGCATTTGGTCTTTCCGCCTCGATTCCCCGTTCTAGCATACCGGCCAACCTTATGGCCCGCGCAATGGAATTTGTCTTGCTTAGCATGCGGCCGATAAAAGTTGATGCCGTAGTTATGTTTTAGCTGTCTTACACGACGCAGACGCTCGCCTTCAGCGCGCACCTCCGCCAACCGAGCTGCCGCCTCCAGCTTTTGAGCGTCCGCAATTCGTGTAAATTCAGCATCCATTAATCTAGAACTACTACAGTTTTCGGGGCGCGAAGCGCTGTTACCAACTCGCTTTAGCAGGTTCAGGTGCTGGCGCACCTTCGGCAGGCGGCGGTCCATACCCAGGCTGATACACCAAATCCTCCTCGGGAATCGGCGGCGGCTCCGGTGGCGGCGGCAACGACACAATATCGCTCCCGTCCTCATTCGAAAACGCCCCCACAAACTCGCCCTCATTTACCACACTCGTCGCAGTCTTGCTCTTCACTACAAACTGCCCCCGATTAACCGTCACCTTCTGGCTCCTGGGATCTGAGCCTTGCAGGCTCAAAACGAGTTTGTCGCCCGAAACCACTCCATAGTCCGGTCCCCCGAGCCACTCAATAATTTCCTCACCGTTCGCGCCGTCAAACTGATACCCCTCAGTCGTCGGCACCTTCTGTTTATAAGTATTACACATAACTCAACTTCCTTTCTAAGGCTCCTTCGCAGGAGTCTGCTTTGGTTTATCTTTCGCTGTCTTCGGCCCCTTAATCTTCACACTCGCTTCCTTCCCCTGTATATCCGAAGACTTATTCTTTTCCCCCGGTCCACCGCCGGGATTTTGATTTGGTTCACTACTCATTTTGTAACGTCAATAATTCTAAGGTTAAACGGCGGTTTAGGCTGCCCATGCGGAATCGTGTAGCTCACCTCGTTCGACGGTCCACTTTCTAGACTGCTCGTATTAGTCGCCGTAACCACAAAGAACACCTCCATCCCCACACTCCACGGCTCATTCACCGAAAACGTCGTCGCCTTTCCCGCATCAATATTATGATCCTCCGCATTAGATACAAATCCCCACTTCAGCGTATAATGATCAATATCCACCTCCGCATTCGCGTCCCACTGCAACGTGACCACCACTGCCGCCGCAATCTGCTGCGTCAACAACGTGAAAACCGTCGCCCCCGGTACTGTCTTCACAACGGTACCACCTCCCCCGGTCCACCCGTATCTTCCTCGAAGACCATATTAAATTCGCCATCACTAACCACATTGAACGGTCCCCCGCGCTTCGGAATCAGCACCCATTGCCCCGGAAATACATCCAACTTCTGGCTCTGTATATCCGCGCCCGTCAAACTCAGCACGACATTGGTTCCCACCACCTTCGCAAAATCACCACCCCCAACAAACGCAATCACATCCGCCGCGTTCGCCCCATCAAATTGCAACGCGTCCCACGTATACGCTCTTCTCCTATACCTCGCAATCGGCTTAGCCATTACTCAACCTTCTCTCCATAAAACGTAAACGCCTCATCCGTTCTCGCAAAGTCCGCCAGCATCGGCAACCTCGCCTGCAACGCCGGACTCGCCCCCACAATCCTCAGTCTATAATCTCCGCTGTTAATGTGCCTCTCTGGGTCATGTACCACCGGCTTCGCCAACTGCCGAATCTCAAACAGCGACCCATCCGCCGTCACCCCATTCTTCAACGTCACCATCGAAGTAAACTTCTCACCCTCCTTACTCTCCTGAAACATCCGTACCTTCCCGACTTCGCCGTCCACCGTCACCTCAATTCCTCCAAATCGGTTCAGCATAAACAAGTACGTAGCTGCCAAAAATAACCTAATCATTGCAGCGGATAATCTCTAGACCTCACCCCAGGCCACATTCTATAGTGCCATCTCGTCTTATCACTAGATCCCCCAGTCTTAGGACTCGGACTCAGGTTAAAATACTCAGCTGCTGCCATACTCGCTTCGCCCAAATGACTGCTCGGCCCCACATCGCAGCACGCGCACTCCAGCGAATGCCCCGTATTCTTGTCCGTTATCACCGTCTTGCACCCCATAAACTTTGGTGGAATTGCCGTCCTCACGTTCCCCGGCACCACCGCAAAACATACATTCTCGCTATCAACATACCTCCGCGCATCATACTTATCGAACCCGCTCACCAAATACGCCGTCGTGCTCAAATAATATCCCGGCCACGGAGCCTTGTCCTTGCCGTCACCATTCTTCTGCACATACGGATTTCCATTCTCGTCGGTCACCACTCCCCACCAATTCCCCGGATACCCAGCATTCGCCAAATAGTCCAGCGGCTGCGTACCCTCCGGTCCATACGCGTGCGGACACCCATCTGCATCGATGGTTAATTCACCAATCCAGTGAACACTACCGTCATCATCTTGGTAAACCGGAACTCCCCCAATCTTTAGCAGCACCTTACTCATTTTGTTTCGGTTCCATTCCTGCCCCTCACAATCTTTCCAATCGCACTTATCGAGTCACCCAGCCACGGAAACACGGCTACGCCGAGCATGATGAGCCAAGTATTTTCGCCGATCTTGTGCTCATACAAAAACGCCCAACTGGCTACGCCAACAACTATAACCGCCACCGGCACTTTCATTAACCCCCAGAACGCACTCGCCAGCTTCGTCACCGCCGCTCCCAGCTGTTCGTTCGCCGTTTTCATTTCCTCGTTCAAACTATTCACCGCTGCAACCATTCTCGCCTGTCCCTCCTCAACCCCTCGCACCCTCTCAGGACTCGCCACTTTCTCCATCGCGTCAATTACTCGCTTTTGCAGGTCCAGCAAATCCCTCTGCTGTTCAATCATCCTCTCCTGGTTAAACAAATGCTGCCGCCAGTCATCACTCGCTGACTCACTCCTAAACGCTGGCGCTTTAACATCCTCACTCACGGCCCTCCAGCATCAAGACTAAAGAACGCCTTAAACTGTTCATCGCTCATCACACTAAAAACTATCGCATTATCATACATGACCCAGCTCGTCGGCTCCACCGTGATCATTCCCCCTGCAAAATACAGCTTATCCTGCGCGTCATCGTACGTACACTGTGGACAGAACGCCACCATCTCCGCCGCGTTCGTCCCATCATACTGCACCGCGTAAAAGACCTCCGGCTTCTTCTTATACTTTTTCTTCGCCATTACCTATCCTTTCCTCTGGTGTCAAACCACCCAAGCGTGTACAAATTAAAGTGAACCACCCCCGAAGGATTATAAGGAACCGCGAATGACAATGTCCGACTAGCATTAACCCATATTTGCATCTGGCTTCCCACTGTCTGATTAGCCCCCGATGTTACCCATGTATAACTACCGGCGTTGCAATCATTATCATACAATCTAACTTGGCATATTCCCCCGGTGGAATAGCAATAGCCTATAAAATCCCCAAGAAACTTCATCCCGGAAGGCATACTGGGAACCAAATAAGTCTGAACCCCTCCCGTGCTTTGCCCGTCAGTTATATCCCCAACCGGATTATAAATCTGGAAATAATCGCCAATCTGCCGGAACTGAATAAACCCTCCAAACCCCCCAACTGCCCTCACCAGCGACCCTACCCTTCGCTTCTGCGTATACCCACTCGGCATCGTCGGCGTCGTCAAGCTCAACGAAAACAACGCATCGCACACACCTGTGGTTGGGTTCCTAATCACAAAAACGTGCCACGTTCCATCCGCTATCGCCCCGGTATCCCTGCCACCCGCATTGTTTCCCGCCACCCACGCCACATCCAGCTGCTTCGTAAGCGACGTCGAAAGCACAATATCCGCACTATTCGTATCATCCCTACACTCACCAGGCTGAATGTAAATATCATTAACAGTATCCGTCGAGTTTCCGATCGTCAGCCCCGCCAACCAATTCCTCGGCAATCTCGCAAACCACTTCGCCTTCACCATCCTCAACTGCCCGGTCGTCGCATCAACCTGCAAGAACATATCTTCGGCTGAGACAGCCGAAGTCTTTTCCGTCTGTCCTGAAATCATCCCCGGTGCCACATCGGGAGCGCCCATCTGCACCTGCGAAGTCAATACACCCAGCGTATCCACCTTCGCAAACCCAGCCGCCCCACCATATACCCTCAACGCCTTCCCGGTCGCTCCATTAAATAGCGCCACCCCACCATCCGTCGCACTCCCCGGCCCCGTAACATCACCCGCCCCCGTTGGACTTACCCACTGTCCATCCCCTCTCCAGAACGTCCCCGCACTCGCATTCACGCCTCCGGCGAGTTTGTTGACCGGCAGACTCCCACTAACGTCCGTCGTATTCAACCTCACGTTCAGCGTATTATTCGCCCCATCAATCGCTTTGTTAGTCAACGTGACCGCCGCCGAATTCTTAGTCGCGTCACTCGTATTATCGACATTGCCAAGGCCAACGTCATTCTTGTTAATGACAACAATTCCGGTCTTCGCATTAACGCTCTGCACCAAATTCGCCACCGGAATCTTCTGCCAAATACTTCCATTGCTAATAATCGTATCCCCCACAACCCACGTACTGATCCCATCAATGCTCGTCGAGCCGCCTACAGCTACGCTGTAGTAATATCCCTGGTTCGCGGGTGCAGCCGCTGGAATTGGCGGTGTATTCGTCGCCGCATTCCACGTCCCCTGATATCGGCTAGCGCCGATAATCGCATCGGGCACCTGACTCATCGGCACCTTACCTGCGGCGTCCAATGCCGCATACCCATTCGTTATCCCCTTATTACTCTTGTCCTCCTTATTGTTCAGCGCCGATTGCGTCGAATTAGATATCGGCTTATTGACATCGCTAGTATTATCGACGTTGGCAAGACCAACGTCGGCCTTAGTCAATCCCGTCGCCCCACTAAGCACCGGATTAACAATCGTCTTATTAATGAGCGTCTGCGTATCCGTAGTGCCGACTACGTCGCCAACCGGCGCAGGCACGCTGGCTAAAACGCCAGCACTAAGCTTCGCCAACCCAGTGTGCGCGTCCGCCTTGATCGTATGTCCATTAGTCCCCCAATACGTCGCCACCTCGCCGCCCACACTCGAGTTGCTCGCACTCGATACATCCCCCGCGAACTCAGGCAACCCTAGCCCCGCCAAGAAATCCTCCCTATCCTGCGGCAACTGCTTGCTCTGATAGTGTCCATTCCCATCCGCTTCGCGGAACGGTATAGTATTTGGATCTGGCATAATTTTAAAATGCTATTAGCCAACCCAGCGCCCACATAACCCACAAACTCCCCACAAAATACAACGCCACAAACGTCCACTCAACCGCACGTCTTCGACGTTCGGATAGTCTGTTCCAGCGGTACTCAACTAAATCTGTTAATTTCCCAGGCATGCGCGGCCTTCGGCTTTTGTACCTTACGGTAGAGTATCTCGTCCTTTATCTGCTCCTCGAGTCGTTCCCACTTGGGATCATTATACTCGTCACGCAGCGGTACACTCTCGGTTTCGTCGTTTTGCTTTTTGCTCACAAGCTATGCCTGCGAGCGGAGAATTTACCCCGCCCGCAAGCCCTCAAGTTTACTTTCTTCCGCCACGTTGCGGTGTAGGCACACTCGCCCCCGGCGGCGGATTGTATCCCCACCACGGATCAAACGGCTCCGGCAACTCAATCGGGTGTGCCGGATATACCGGCAGATAGATCGGCTGACTCGGTTTTTCCCCACCGCCTTCAACCGGCGGCGGTTCAATGGGAATATAGATCGGATGTGTTGGCTCACCCGGCAACACAATCGGGTGACTTGGCACCGGCGGTTTCCCCGGCTGCGTCGGTGGTACTGGCAGCGTATTATCTGGAACCACAGGCCAGTAGATCGGATGCTCTGGACTAGGTGGCAGCGGTTTAATATCCTCCGGCGGCAATACAATCGGGTGACTCGGTTTTGGCGGATCGCCTGTCGGTGGTCCTGGCGGCAACACTATCGGATGCGCTGGATATACTGGTAGATAAATCGGTGGACTAACCTCGGGCTTATCACCACCAATCGGGATATAAATCGGATGAGCGGGATGCTCGCCCCCACCTTCGGTGGGCGGTACTGGTGGGATTACGATTGGGTGTGAAGGCACAATCGGAATATAAATCGGCGGTGCCACGACAGGCGGCTCGCCACCTCCGGGCGGCTTGACCGGCGGTTTATCGCTGGGAACCTTGAAGGTTTTGGTGATTGATACGAATGACATAACTAGCTTTCTATGGTTTTGGTTGTGGTTAAGGTAAATTCAATGAAACGGGTGCGGAATGCTGCCAGATGCGAGCGCCGTGATCGCGTAAATGATAATCAAAAGCAGAAAAATGAACCAGATGCCCTGCTCCAGCTTTGCTGGAACTGGGGTAATGAAGGTTTTTATGCCGTAAAGCACGAGCCAGATTACACCCGCTAGAATGATTGCTCCGATTAAGAGCCACAACAGTGAGATTGCTATTCCGGCCATAAAGTTTGTTTACTTACCTAGGACTCAGGGCTCCGCCCTCGGACCCGCCGCTCGGCAAAGCCTCGCGGGGGCAGTAGGAAAAAGAAATGGGTGGCTCCGCCCGTAGCGTGCGGCTATCGCCGGGAGAGAACCAGTGATCACTGACTTAGTTCCTCCCGCAAACGGTTGTTTTCGGCTTCCAATCGTTCAACTTCGGCAACCGGATCGTCTGACATTGCTTCATGGGCCACTTCAACGCGCTGAGTTGGTTTCCCTAGCGATCGATCTAAAATATCCTTACAAACGTTTGCCCGTACTGCTGCGGGCACCTCGGGATCGTCACGCAATTGAACCAAAGTAGTAAGGCTACTATACTGTTCAGCCTGAAAAAGTTTAGAGATGTCCTTATTACCTTCTTGGGCCAAAAGTTTAGTAACCTTTTTCTGGAACCACGGTTGCCGCAGGAGGTTCTGGACGGCGGGCTGCGACTTGCCGAGCGCGGTGGCAACCCACTTAGCACCCTTGCCCGTGGCAAAGAGGTACGCGGCGGTTGCGTGCCACGGCTGTTCGTGATCCAAGTCCCAGACCGGATCTCGCGCACCCACGAATACTCCGCCATTCGGAACGTAAGGTTCTTCTTCCATTTTAGTCTACCTCGAGCGTGAGGCACTTAACTCGCCGCACTGACGAAGCCCGGCGGCGGTATGTCGAGCGAGCCGCTGAAAAAGTCGTGGTCACAATCGTACTCTAGGATGAGCTGCTGTAGGGCGCGTAGGAGCTGAGTCTCACTAAGGTTCGCGGAAAGAATCTGTTTTATTCGGCGCTGGAGGTACATTTGGCGCGAGGAGTTTGTAGGCGCTGTAAAGAAGCGGTATCGCCTGGGCACTGAAGTGCGCGGCGTTGAGGCACTTTATGGGCGCGGGTACGGCGGTGGTGCGCGGGGAGTTGGACTCGTTCATGGAAAGGTGGTTTACCACACATCCGAAGGATGCGGTTGCCAATGGCCCCCAGCTTGGCCCGCAGGGCCATTTGTGTCAAGATTATTTCGGAGGTGGTGGTATGATTCTTTCCCACATTGTATGATTCTAGTATGGTGGAGGTACGTTGAAATTTGGGGTGGAGTTATGTGGCTATACGCCCGGCGACCCTTGGGGTCGACGGCTAAGGGGACCCTCGGCTACAGTGTGTAGCCGATGCTACACACTTGTATGACAACCTGATAACCTGGTAGCCACTCCACACTTGTATGACAACCCTATAACCCAATGATCCAACAATACTACTGCCTCGCCCCAAACGGTTGGGCTTGTTGCAAACGGTTTGCACCGAAAATACTTTGACAATCGATGCAAACTGGGCGATCTTTCGCGTATAGTTATTGAGGGGCGATCACCTCTCGCGCCGCGAGTTTTCAGGCGCGCCGGAGAACACCGGCGATTGCGTAGTCTCACGCGCACAAACCGAGCGGGTCGTGCCCCATGATGGAGCACACGGCCCAGACTAACGTCAAGTCACTTTCACCAAAGTGTGGAACCTGCGCACATTACTTGCGCGTAGGCTTCACACTTTATGTCAAACAAGACACAAAAAGCCGAAGACTCGGCGGCAGTTCCGAGTCACGTTACCCTGACGATCGAAAAGGGAAATACCGGCAAGTTCGACTTCTCGGGTGCAACCATTACGGTTACGCTTGAGAATGCGATCAAACTGGCGAACGGCAATGGCTTTGAAGGCGAAGTCCGCAGCCTACTCGGTGCACTGGACAAGCACGCTCTATTCGGCAACTTTGCCGAGAAGGGCCAGACTCGTCCAGCAAACTACGAGCGTGGCGCAATCGACTTTACTGACGAACGTGCGGAAGTAGTGCGGCAAATGATTGCGGCGGGAACAGACCTCACTGGTCATATCGCTGTAACCGTGACGCCGTATCTGGCATCGAGCTTAATCGCAACCGCTAAGGAAACGATTAAGAAGAAAGTCAATACCGAATCGTCGCTGGTCAAACTGGCAACAGCCGCAGGCTACGAATTCACCGATTGGCAAACCTTGACGGTCGACAACGTGAACTTTGTTCGCGCGGTTGCCGCCTTGCACGCCAGCATCTAAACGAAACCAAGGGAGCGGAGAAATCCGCTCCCTATTTTCGCCTACCATATGCCACAAAAATCGATTCCCGAGCTTCTCGCCGACATGCGTATCCTACACGACGAGCTGACCCAAACGATGGACACTTACGCCGCACATTACAATGCGCTGCGTGCTCACCGTCTTGAGGTTCGCGAGCTTATGCGCGAAGGTCTTTCGCTGTTGCTCAAGTCGAGCAATCCGGAGAACAACTAACGTGGACGCCCACATCACCCGCGTGCATATCGCACGCATTAAACGGTTGCGTGAATTAGTTCGCCAACAGCCAAACCCGCTCGCCGAGCGCCAATTGAAAGATGCCATTAGTAAACTGGCAATTCAGTTCCGCGCACCAAGGCGTAGCTACTAAACAATACGGGGCCAGCGATGGCCCCGTCACTTTCCCACAACAAACCCACAAACCCATATGACACTAGCACAGTTCCAATCCTACCACATCGAGCGCCACTACTGGCTCAAGATCATTACCGAATACGACGCCATGTATTGGGCGTATTACAGCGAATGGAGGTTCCCACGATGAACCCACTATTCGCAATCGCCAAGTTCCTTATCCTACATTTTGTAGGCATGGGGTTACTAGCCGCAGCGTTTTGTTTATTCCCCTCGCTGTTCATTATCCTATTCGGGCTGGCTCTGCCTGTAGGTTTTCTCATCGCAATCTTAAAGGGTAATAGATGAGAACGCCAGACCCCATCGCATGGAGGACTAAGTCCTCCATTGCCAACCTACAACATAGCGTTCGCCGGACCACAAAACACTGGTCATACGATCCGGCACGGCGCGTCCGTAAGGAGCGCCGTCTCAACAAAGCACAGGCTAAACTAGAGCGATACCTAGAAACCCAACAATGAAAACAAGATTCACAATCACCATAGACTTCACCTGCGACGAAAACGACGCAACCTATATCGGCAATGAAGCCGGACTAGCATTTTGCGCCACCGCCGAAGAATTAGGCGCAACCGACACTGTTATTCAAAGGGTTAACCCTTTAGACGAATAGTGCATCGGCCCTGCGGGAGGCTCCGGCCTCCCGTGGGGCTTTAGCGCGGCGCGGCCTGGGGCGGACATCAAGGTTGGCCTCACACGATTCCAACGCAGCGTTGGAATTTTCAAACTGAAACATTTGGATTGGTAGCAATTGGGCTGCTGGCAAATGGTTTGGTGGAATTGAATTTACTAGAACCTGAATTGTGGGCAGGAAATTTTTGGGGGCTGGGAAGCCCAATGCTGGGGCGGATTTTTTCGATTGCTCCTGAGAGTCTTTTTTTCCTAGGCAGAGGGCAAAGTCCAGGTTGGAGGTTGGAAGTGGTAGGGGGGCATAGGCTTGCCGCCGCTTTTTGGCCCTTTTTGTATTTTAAAATTTTAAAAAAAAAAAAAATACAATACAAAGCCAAAAGCAAAAGCGGCAAAGCCATGTCCCCCTACCACACCCAACAACCAACTTCTTACGTATACAGAGAAAAAAACATTTTTCAAACAATCGAAACAAAAAACGAAAGCTTGACGGCCTTCGAGAAGTGCGCTATCCTACTCCCTATGCAAGACCAGTCCGAATATCACACTCAGGCCGTAGATAAAATATGCCGCTTCTGCGGCAAACCATTCCACGGCCACCCCACACGTCTCTACTGCACCGTGCGCTGCAAGCGCCGCGCAAAAGAACACCGCTGGACAATGTCCTACATCGACTCCGTCCAGTCCATCAAAACAGCGCACACACGCTACTACTCCACAGCCAACAAGATCGAAGCAGAGGGCATCTTCGACTTCGTAAAAAATTCACCCACACCCGAAACACCGCTCGTCCGCACCTTTACCGAACCAGACTCCACAATCGTACCCGCAGAAATTGGCCTCACCGCTGATGCAGCTGGCGGATACTACATTGCCATCCTTCCTCCAGACATGCGCTCCCTCGCGCCACGTTCCGTAACCATCGCAATGCGCGAAGATGAAATATAAAGTTCTCATCCGTGTCGAGATGCCGGACCAATTCTTAGCAATGACGCCCGCATACTTTTTCCCTTGGCTCAACGAACATGACTACCGCGTCACCAACGATCTAGAAATTGTAGACATTTACGGCGTCCATATCGGCCAAATCAAAAATGACTCGCCAGCAGACTGGTACAAATTTCCCAGAACAAAACTAACAGACTAACAAACATGACCCCACAACAAATACTCACCCAAGGATTCATAGAATCTCTCAACAGCGGCACCATACCCTGGCAAAAGCCCTGGGTCTCCCGCTCCTTCAAAAACCTAATCAGTAAGAAATCTTATCGCGGTTTCAACGTCCTAGCCCTCGGACTCTTCGGACAAGGCGAATACTACCTAACGTTCAACCAGATACAGGAACTAGGCGGCCACCTACAAAAAGGCACCCGCGCAATCCGCATCGCATTCTACAAAACCCTCCGCGACGAGGACAATGACAAGAACTTTGCAATGCTCCGCTATTACAACGTATTCCCCGCCGTCCGCGTCGAAGGCATAGAAGTCCCGGCCACCCCCGTGCTGGACTTCGTCCCGCACGACAGGGCAGAACAGCTAGTCCTAGACGGTGAATCTCTGCTCTCCGCACCCATCACCTACGGCTCGCACCGCGCAGCCTACACCCCCGCACTCCACACCATTGAACTACCGCACAAAGAAAACTTCCGCTCTACTGAGGAATACTATGCAACAGCATTCCACGAAATTGGCCATAGTCTATGCGAAGCAGATCAGCGCCACTCGGTTGAACCGTATTCATTTGAAGAACTCTGCGCCGAAATCTTTTCGTGCTTCGCACTCAACGAATGCGGATTGCTCAGCACTTCGTGCTTCACAAATAGTAAAGCCTACGTCCAAGGTTGGGCCAAAAAGCTCCAATCAGAACCCGGCCTAATCCTCAAAGCCGCCTCCCACGCCGCCAAACGATTCGATAAACTACAGGCTCAGCCTGTGGTAAGTGCCTAGGCAAGTAATCTCCCAAACAAACATACATAATATGCAGTACAAAACCGAAAACCCAAACCTAACTCCAATCCAGCGCACCGAGCGCCGTCTCCAAAATGAAATGGCTCAGCTCGTCGCTCAACTAGAATTCCTCCAGACCCACCGTGAGCTTCTAGAGAGCTTGGCTATACAGCCAACATTCTGCCTCGACTTTGTCGATTTCGACAATCTAAAGCGCCCAGATATGCTGCGAGTCCTAAAGATATTCCCAGGCAAATGGGACAAATCGCCCGGCTACAATGGCGGCCTACACTACATCCGCCGCGAACGTGTCGGTGGCTTCCAAATCCGCATATACAACGGTGAACCACCCACCAGCTGTGTGATCGAGGAAAAAGTGGAATATATCCACGTCCCGGCCAAAGTCGAACGTGTCGTCACCCGCGTAGTCCGCTGCCCCGAGCCTACGGCTCCAGCGAATAGCGACCAAATCTAAACTGATACCCTGGATGCTCTTCGGAGCATCCAGTAATCATTTTATGAAAAACCCAAACCAAATCGTAACTCCCACCGCCGCCCAGTACCTGGACACCATCCAGCACCAAATCAACATTCTCCGCAATGTTCACCCCGACTGCTGGCAGCCTCAAGATATCAGCGCCCTCCATGAAGTAGACGACATGCTCGATAACATAATCCTCTACTTCGAAGATCTATCAGACGACGCCCACCGTACCTACGAATGAAAATCGTAATCGTCGGCCCCCCGCGCACTGGCAAATCAACCCTAGCCAGAAAGCTGGCCTCACCCAGTGAAATATACTGTTCAGACCATCTGAGTCACACCAAGCAACCAGTCTATGGTGTGAACTACCTACCCGAGTCCATCACAATACTAAATTCAGGTAAATACGTTGCGATGCGCTGGATGACATTACCGGACCCTTGGTTGATTGAAGGCCACGCTGCCGCTCGCGCCTTACGTCATTGGCTATCGTTCAACGTCACCATCCCCTGTGATCGCGTCTACGTCCTCACTCGCCCAAAAACCGAAACTACAGACGGCCAACGTAAAATGGGGAAAGGCATAATGACAGTCTGGTCCCATCTATACCCCCACCTCTCTCACATAACCCACTTCCCAGATAACGACTAACCTATGAAATATATCATCAAATACAAAGGTAAAGAGTTGTGCTCATGCGAAACTCACGAAGCCGCACAGCTCATACTAAGATCCATCAAAGACTCAGCATACGACCGTGGCGATGTCGCTGAAATGGAAGCCGCAGACACCCTAGAAATCGTATCACCCCTGTGACAAAGAAAGATTTCATCGCACTCACCACCGCGCTCTCGCGCGGCTATCACCAAATACAAGATCCAGTCGAGCGCCGTGGCTACAATCACGCCATTCACGCTTGCATCCAATTCTGCTCAGCAAACTACCCAAAGTTCGACGCCGTGCGATTCGCCGCCACAATCTACCAAACCCAAAAACACAGCAAATGAAACAAACCTCTACACTAATCGCACGTACTGCACGTGAAGCACGGGTCGAAGCTGCCCGCCGCTGGCCTACACAAGAAGTCAAACTCTTTGGCTACCATAATGAAATCTGCGTTTACATCACCACAATTCGTCCCGCAAACGCCAAAGGTCATTACGCCGTCGCCACCGCAGTTCGCAATCGCTCACCGCGACCCACCCGCTTCACCGTGGAAATTTAACGACAATGATATTATGCCAGACCTCACCATCGAATACTACCACGTCTGCCCCAGCACCCAGCACTTCCACAAACAAATAAAAGAGTACAGCGTAACCTACGGCTTCCAGCCAACCGGTGACTACCAGTACGGATGGTCCTGTACCTGTCCGCACTTCCGATTCCGTAAAACTGAATGCAAACACATCCAGGCCGCGAAGGAAGAACGCTGTGCTTGGAACGAAGAAGCATTCTACGGCTCGGGTGCCCCTAAACCCGCAGACGGCAAGTGCCCAAACTGCGGTGAAACTCTAACAGTCATCAAAGTAGCTGTTTAACATTATGCCAGACCCAACTCCACAACAAGAATCTGTCTTCGACGCCGCAATCCACGGCACCCGACACATAATCGTCAATGCCTCCGCAGGCTCCGGTAAAACCTGGGTAATCGTCGAGACTGCCCGCCGTATCAGCCCGCGTGCCATCAGCGTCTTTATCGCGTTCAACAAGTCCATTGCCAACACCCTTCGAGAAAAGTTGCCTCCCTACTGCAAATCCAGCACCTTCCACAGCCACTGCCTCGGTGCCCTCAAACTAGGGCTGCCCAGATTCCCCAACGTAGACGAGGACAAAACCCGCAAAATCTTCCGCACCCTATGCGAAGGTGACAAAGAAGAGTTCTACACCTACGCGCCCTTCGTCACCAAACTAGTAGAATACGGCAAGAGTCAACCCTCTACAGATCCTGCATGGCAGGATCTCGTAGACTATCATCAGCTCCTATGTGATGGCAGCGAAGAGCGGGGCATCAAATACGCCGCGCAAACATTCGCCCTCTCCATCAAGGATCACGCCAACATAGACTACAATGACATGATCTATCTAACGTGGCTACTAAATGTACCCTTCGTCCGCGCCGATTACCTCTTCGTAGACGAAGCCCAGGATCTAAACGGCATCCAACACGCCCTGTTGGATCGCATGGTCAAACCCACCGGCAAGATCATTGCAGTAGGTGATCCATACCAAAGTATCTACGCCTTCCGCGGTGCAGATAGCCAATCAATGCCTAAACTCAAGGCTCAATTCAACATGCTGGAGCTGCCTCTAAGTGTCAGCTTCCGCTGTTCCAAGATGGCAGTCTACGCCGCGCAACACGTCCTCACCACATGGCTAGACCACCGCATCATCACAAACAAATACAACCCCCCAGAGGTGGATCTGTGCCCTCTGTGCGGCGAAACCGCACAGGATTGCGTATGCGAACAAACCCTCAACCAAACATTAGATGAACATAATAACTAAATACAACTGCGAACACTGCGGAAAGCCGGTCACCACCAAAGACCGCCTCACGATAGAGCGCCACAGCGGACCATCAACCCACTACCTGCACTTTCACAAGGAATGTTGGCGCTGCCCAAAATGCGGCACCAACGGTCCACATTACTGCCCCGCAGATATCGCCACAGAATGAAAACTGACCCAGAAACCGCCCAAAAGATACTATCTCACATCGACAGCGAATGGTATAAATTCCGCGAGCAATACTTTACGCTGGCATGGACTTTAACTAAGGATCAAATTGCTGCCGCAAAGGCCGGCTTCTACGCTGGCTTCAAGGCCGGAGTATGTGCCATGCACGACGCCGACAAAATACTATGAAACTCTATCAACAAATGAAGCGTAACGACCGGCGCTATAAAGATTGGTCAACCAAGGAATTGACCGAAGATATACAGCCCAGCGTTGGACTGCGTATGAAGCCGGATCATTCCTACTCCGTCCACATCAATCTCCATCCCTATATCCTAGGTGATATCACCCCTCTAGAAGCGGTGAGCTTGGCCGAGAGCTTGATTCAATACGCCAACAAAGTCCAAGATCTCAACAAACCACTAGCAGAAATAAAATCGTGAAACTCGCCACAACCTACCGCTTTCTGCGTGAGATAAGTGAGAGCATAGATGACAAAGAAGTCCAGCATATGCTGGACCTCTCCTCGGAAACAATCCTCCACCTCGAGGAAACTAGTACCTACCGCTCCATCGTACGACACCTCGACAAGCAGTACAAACCGCTAATCGACCACATAAACGAAATTGCACTCGGCATCCAAGAAAAGCACCCACACGACTTAGACTACGATGCGCTCCTATGGATTACCGGCCTCACGTTCGCCGTAAATCTAAAGGACTCCGATATGATGATGACTCAACTAGCATTATTTATAGCTGCCCAAAAAGCAGACTTTCATCGCATAGCAGACGACAAATTCCGTCTAGTCCTAACCTACACTCACATCGTTCTAATCAAACTACAAATAGAAGAGGAAAAAACCAAATGATAGAGCACGCCCCTAACGCCCCAGAAGGTTCCATTGAAACATGGTTCGACTGGTACGCTTCAGACATCGGCCCCCAGGACGTAATCCTGTGCCGCAATACCGCCCCACTAATCGGAGTCGCCTTCGCACTACTCGGCGCACGTCACCCGTGCTACGTCCTCGGACGTGACATCGGCGCTGGCCTCACCGCCCTCGTCAAAAAAATGAAGGCTAACTCCATCCTAGAACTCACCGACAAACTCCGTGACTATGAGCACACCAAAACAGAAGACCTAAAGGACAAAGGCAAGGACAGCGCAATCGCCAATCTCAAGGATAAATGCGAATGCGTCCGCATGTTCATGCAGAACGCCAAGTCCGTCCAAGAAGTTCTCCTAATCATCTCCGAGCTATTCGGTGAAGAGAAAAAGAACGTTACGACCCTATCCACCATCCATAGAGCAAAGGGCGGAGAGTGGGACCGAGTCTTCATTCTCGACGTTGGCTTAATGCCCAGCAAATACGCCACTGAAGAGTGGCAACAGCAGCAAGAGGTCAACCTAATCTATGTAGCAGTCACTCGCGCCAAACTCGACATCATCTATATTGACTCAGGAGATTTCCAACGATGAAAACCTACAAAGAAATCGCCAGCGAATTGCTCGACGCACTAAAAATCAGTGTGAACAAACACGACCTAATTCCCAGCGATTGGAGTGTAATCGACACGCTCGAACTTATCGCAAAAGCGGAGAAGGTACTATCAGAATGACACTCAGCGATTGGGAAACGGTTATCTACCTACTCATCCAGATAACCGTTTCCCTCTACATAACCTACCTAATAATGACGCAGTCATGCTAACCACGGACAAACATTCATTCTACACTGGGGCCACCCTTGGCGCACTCATCAAGGCTGGCCTCACAGCCTTGCCGCTGCCCGATAAATCGGGCAACTTCACCAATCAGCTCCTAATAGATTTCGGCAAGGACAACATTTACATCCTGACTCTCGAACACAAAAATCAATATTTAAAACGGGAAGACAATGGAGTCTAACGATAGCATAAGCCTCCAGAATTTCGAAAGTCTCGACCAAAATCTTTCATGAGTACTCCTAGAGAAATTCTAGCCAAATATCTTGGCACAACCCCACTCGAGGAACCGCACATTATGAATCTCGCTGAACTAATAGCCAAACTACAAGAAATGTTAGACAAACACGGTGACTGTGAAGTCTGGGTTGATACAAGAGTAAGAGGTCTCATTGGTCAAACAGACTGGGTTGGTGTAGGTGATCCGCACGGCAGACCGTATGTCACCATCCTGGTTGTATAATCGACCCGGCGGAGTTCTTACGCTTTTCGCGTAACAAAGTTATTCACACGATATTCACCGAAAAATAAGCTTGACTCGACCTGCCCACTTTGCTAAGTTCCATACTGGATCGCGCCGTTTCGAGGCGACCCGCGCTCCACCAACTAATGCCTCACAATCGAAAGAATAAACAAACAAAATTATGCAGTACCCTACACAGTCCTGTGGCTACAAACTAAGTTTTACAGGACAAGATACAGTAGAAGAATATGACGAAGCAGCCGGGGAACCCGGTGCGGCATTGAAAGATGCGGTAAATAATACCATCTACCGTAGTACTTTACCCGAATGGCAGAACGCCTTCGGGAAACTATTGCAGGAACGGACAAAAATACCACGGGAAATCGATCCTGACGCCACAGCTCGCGTCAAAGCGCGAGCTAAGAATCCTAACGACACTAAAGCTGTCCCAGAAAGATTTCGTACCTACAATACTAGAGTACGCAAACTCTATGCCGGTGCAGATGGTGAGAACGGCGGTGACCCTACCAAAGTCAAAGAATTAGAGACTTGGGCACAGGAAGTTGCTGCCAGCATCACTGTAGATCCGTCCCCCGCTCGCGTATCAGCAATCGCCAAAGGCGACCTGCTCAAAGCGGAGGATATCCTCGATCACGATACGGATTACATCGAGGCGAAAGTTCAAAAGTTCTTGGCCGCAGTGCCAGAATTCGAACTTATTCGTGACGATGACAACCGTCCTGAGAAACAATCCCTAGCACGCCTCGTTGGTCGTTACATCGACGTAGTGCTTTAACCCCTTGGTGCCTTCGGTCTGGAAAGTGATCTGGAGAAGTAGTGGGCCGGAGGCACCACCTCTTTCAATGACTAACTACGATAAAATCGATAAAGTAATAGCTGAAGCATTCGGCACCCAAGACCTCGGAAAGTTAGCCGCCCTCCATTTACAGTTAGATGAACTAATAAGAAAGGAGAAAAGTGCCACTAAAGAAGTCCGCATCCAAGGAAGCAGTGTCCCAGAACATAAGTACTGAGGTTGCTGCCGGAAAACCGCAGAAGCAAGCAGTTGCTATTGCACTCGAGACACAACGCCGTGCCAAGCACGGCAAATTCAGTCACAGTAAGAAATGATGCTCCCCCTACCACGGCGCACATTATGGCTAATGACGATAGACCAAAGATCTGGGCACAACTGCCACATGAAATCTACGAATACTTCTTCAGGAAAATATTTGCAGGCGACCGTGGAATCAAACAGCGACTAATAAATCAGTTTTTCGAAGCGTTACACAATGAATGCAAACGACAGCACATTAAAGCAGAATGGAGTCCCGAGTCAGGGGAAGCCGTCCGTGAAATAATGACCAACCTCACCTTTCATGCACACCGATCCAGACGCGCCCTTAATTCACCTGCTCAGCATCAAGCACAACCCCCTCCTAGTCCAGATGACGGATCAGCAACTGAGGGAGTATGTGATTAAGCTTAGAACCCCTGCCGAGAAACCTAAGCCCAAGGCCAAGGTTTCGACGAAGGAACCTAAGCTATCCATAGCCGCCCGCCGCCAAGCAATCCGGGATGCAATATAAGCGTTACGAGTACGCCGTCCATAACGCTTCAGGACTTATGATTGGTGGTCGCATAACCTTCGTACGTCCTGCCACTATTGAAGAAGCAACTCAACGTGCCGTCGAAGAGTCAGCCAATACCGCCATAAATATGGAAGTACCCTTTGACCCATTTAACGTCAGAGTAGTAGTAAAACCAATCAGTAGAAAATATACCCAAAAATGAAAAACTCCGAAGTTGTAGCCAACGCACAGAAAGTCCTCGAGCTAGCCAAAAAGCAGGGATTCGATAATGCCACTCTCCAGTTCATAGACGAAGACGATAACGTCTACGAATCCGTAGCGGATGCCGCATCCAACTTTACAGCGGACGACGAGGTCGAGCTTACCGTCAACGTAAACCTAACTCTAAGCCTCACGATGGTGATGGTTGGTGATCCCGAAGACGAAGATGCTGAACCCGAAGCAACCTTTCCCTAATGCAGGACGGCCTCTACCAAGTCAAAACTAAATATTTGTGCGCGGGATTCGTGATCTCCAATGGAGCAATCGAGTCCTGCGCCCCCATTCTCCGCAAGAACATCCTGTTCTGGCTTAAATTAAGCAAAAGAATAGAACCAAATGATCGACATAGAACTACCAAACACTGAACTACCACCGCCCACAATATCCAAACCCAGAGAATTCCTCAGACCTCTACCACAAGACGGCCACTACCTCCTAATATTAGATAACAGCGCCCTAGAACACTTCACAAAATGCCCAACTAGCGCCCTTCACTACCTAATCTACCGGCGCGAGGCTCATGCCCGCAATGCCGCCCTAACCTTTGGCGGTGCAATCCATGAGGGCATAAAAGGCTACCTCTTGGGCGAGAGCGCCCAAGAACAAGATCAGCGGATCGTTCAATACTTTACCGAGAATCCCTCACCTCCAGATGAATACCGAACTGTTGGCATGGCGCTACGCGTCATGGCCCACTACCGCATTCAGGATCTAGGCTGGGAAATTCTCGAGGACAACGGTGAACAGCTAATAGAGAAACCGTTCGAGATCCCTCTCGGACGCCTTGACGTTAACACCAAGATTCGCTTGCCCGAATGGCCCGAGCCGCGCCACGTAGAAGCTATCCACGTCGCGTGGTCTGGCCGCATTGATCTAGTTGCCCACGTCAATGGCCATAATCGTGTCGTAGATCACAAAACGACTAGCATCGGCGGTGATCAATACATCCCCGCTTTCCAGCTCGCCCACCAAACCATCGGTTACACCTGGGTAGCTAGGATATTGTGGCCCGAACTAGACATCACCGGATTCTGCTTAGATGGAATCGGTCTACGTCGTGTCCAAGAGGACACGAAAAATCTAATAGCCAAGGGTCCACGTGGCGGTGAAGCCCCATTGACGTTTTTCAAGGCATTCTTCGACTACACCCAAGAACGCTTAGAAAAGTGGGAAGCTAACACGCTCACCATCACCTCGGACCTAGTCCACTGCTTAGTTCGAAATCAGTTCCCCATGTTCACCAACAGTTGTTTTGGGAAATATGGAAAGTGTATGTATCACGATGCATGTACAATCGAGAACGACCAAGTCCGAATGAGATTTCTAAATAGTGATTCCTTCAAACCAGTCACCTGGAACCCAGTATTATGAAGACAATCAAAATGGCTAGGGAGTCATGTCTAGTAGACGATGATGACTTCGAACGGTTGAGTCAATTTGCATGGTGTCTAGTAAATGGTTATGCCAGCAACGTCATACGCGGTAATCATATGTATATGCACCATGCAGTTATAGGCAAACCTCCCTCGGGAATGGAGACTCATCATAAGGATGGAAACAAACTAAACAATCAGAAACACAATCTAGAATTCGTTACTCACGATACAAACCAACATCACGCAAAGAGACACAACAGATTAGGCTATAGAGGATTGAAATTAAACAAAGCTAAGTTCAACGTACAAATAAGAAAGGCCGGAATAACCTATTGTTTAGGTACATACGAAGATGCGGAAGAAGCCGCTAGAGTATACGACAAAAAGGCATTAGAATTATTCGGACCATGCGCGACACTAAATTTCCCATTATGCAAGCAATAACTAACTACCAAAAAGAATCATATTTACGTCTCCTATTACAGGGACCGCCTGGAACAGGCAAGACTACCCTAGCCTGCCACTTCCCCGGTGCCTACATCGCAGACTGCGACATCGGTCTCGGCGGCGCACTCCGCTGGCTCAAACTTAACAACGGATCACTACCCGTAGGCTACGACATAATCGACCGTGACGAATCCGGTGTGGAAGTCCTCCCCATCAACCGTTACCAACGCCTAGGAAAATGTCTCAATGCCGCCCTAAAAGACCCTTCAGTCCAAACCATTGTCATAGACAGCGCCACCAAACTCAGCGACTACATGATTGACGAGGTGCTACGTCAACAAGGCAAAAAAGAGATGAGTATTCCGCTCTGGGGACAATACCTAAACCTGTGGAAGCACTTCATTAGCCAGCTCTCGGCCCAACGCAAGCACTTCGTTCTTGTATGTCATGAGAAAGTTGAAAAGGACGAACTAGAACAAAGCCTGAAATACTTTGTGCTCATCCCCGGCCAAATGCAGAATATCATTGGCAGTCTATTCACTGATGTTTGGAGGTGTGAGGTATCCGGCACTGTCGGCCCAAGTCCTAAGTACACATGGCAAGTCAGGAGTATGCCAGACTATCGCTACCAACTCAAGAACTCACTTGGCCTACCACCACTCTTCGCGTTCGATTGGAAGCTCATTGAGTCCAAGTTAAACGAGAATCAATGACAAAAACAAAACGTCAGTTCCTAATCTTCCATAGCCGAAATCCAAAACTTTGGTATTGGATTGATCACTTCGCTTTAGAGCGTGCGAGAGGCGGATGGGAGCATTATGGCATCAAAAGCGTTGTTGAAGTGGCAAGGTGGCATACCGCCATCCCCACTGAGGGAGATGTCTTTAAAATTCGAAATGACTATACAGCACATTATGCTCGCATGTGGATGTTAAAGCACCCCGAACATAACGGATTCTTCAAGACACACCACATCCCCGATGACGACCTGCCCGATTGCAATGACTACAGTCAACTGAAAGAACTTGAAACATGACCTCTACATTTCTCGTAACCTTAGAAATCGAATCACCAGACGTTATCCCCGATACCGCAATAGATCTAGAAGACGATCTATTAGCCGCAGGACACGACGTTATCACCGTAAAGCCGTGGGCCAGACCAACCCTGGGTGTGGCGGCTCCCGAACCACTGCCCCCACTAGGAGGCATGGCTCCCGAATCACCTCCAAGTCTATTTTAACCCTTTCTACAAAACAGTAGGAAAACAAAAGAAAATACAAACATATGGACACTCAACCGTTGAATATTAACCTCGACCTATCCCAGGTCGTCACCACCATACCGCTAATTGCCGATGGACAAACTCCCCTTGTGCGCCTCAAGAGCATCACACAAGGAGATCGCGATGGCGTTGTGGTATTGAAATGGGAGTTTATACTCGTAACTCCCGCTCAAACACAAGAGGGCACGGAAGTCAGACCCGGCTTTCCGCTGTTCGTCAACTTCGCACTGGACCAAGATTGGCTCGTCCAAAAGATGACTCGATTCATGGACGCCTTGCTAGGTACTGGCGACACAAACAATAGTAAAGGTCGCCCGGCCCGCCCTCGGTTCAATGCTGAAACCGCCGCTCAAATGCTAGGTGGTGAAGCGTACGCCCGTGTTATCGTAACTCGCTCCAAAAAGTCAGACTACGTCGGAAATGATGTTGCTAGTCTGATTCACAAGGACGACTACGAAAAGCACCAACAAGCAGCCTAAACAACCGAATTGGAGGGTAGGAAACTACCCTCCAGTTTTCTTTTATGAATACTATCACCGTAGACATACCCCCAGAAGCCTTAGCAAAAGCTTCCGAAAAAGCCACAACAGACAAAGCCAACTTCCAAGCTAAACGTGCCATAGAACAAGGCAGACCTTTGTCAACTGTTAAGAACTTCCAAGAGACTCCTACCCGCGAGCAAGTCCTAGAAGCCCTCACATTCGTCCGATCCCAGATCGACGGAAAGTCTCTAAGCCACGATTCAGTCATGCTCATGTTTCCGCTCAGCGATTGGCCCTACCACCCCCTTCTTCACAAAGAAGTTGGTATGTGGCACCGTTCATCCGCCTGTTCAGTAGAAGGCTTAATCAGAATATTTTTCGAGGAGCACACAAAATGGCTCAGGAACCGCGTTCCGAATCACAGTGGCCCCATCCCCAAACCCAAATCTCGCACCTGCCCCCACTGCGGAAAACCAATATAACCTAGTGTGCGCGAAGACCTACATATCGGCCTGCACCCCACTAAAAATGCCTTTACGTTCTACGAACCTCGCTACGGAGACACTTACAACGTATTTTTAGACACTCAAAACAACTTCGAGGTAGCCTTTAGATACATAGATGGCCGCAACGACGCCAATAACATCCTGACCTACGACTCGCTCACTGAGCTTCCGACCTACCACCGCCGAATCATTGAAGAGATCATTTGTGAATGGAAACAATAGTTCCCAACGAACTGCCAATCAATAGAGCGGATTACCGCATCGCCATCATAGGTGAAGCGCCGGGCGAGGACGAAGAGAACTACCACCGCCCCTTCGTGGGCGTCTCTGGTAAATTTCTAATGGTGATCCTGCACAACGCAGGCATCGACCGCCACTGTTGTCTAATTGGCAATGTCTGCCAAGTCCGCCCCCCATATAACGATATTGACCAATTCGCCTGGGACAGCCCCGAAATCCAAAATGGACTTGCTAAACTTGCAGACGATATCAACCTATTTGATCCTAACATTTGTGTTTTGTTGGGTAATACACCGCTCCGAGCCGCGTTAGGCTCCAAGCGCAAGATTTCTGATTGGCGCGGCAGCCTCTTCGTCGCCCAACTTCCCGGTCCCTTCCAAGGCCGGAAGTGTATCGCCTCTCTGCACCCCGCATACGTATTACGAGAGTTTTCTGGTTTCCCACTTCTCCGTTTCGACCTACAAAGGGCCAAATCAGAAGGTTACAATCGAAACCTAATCCTACCGCACCGCGATCTAATTATCGATGCGCCCGCCGAATCCCTATGCTTCCTAATGGACTACTGGCCTCCCGGTATCCGCTGTTCCATAGATATAGAAGGTGGCCTGAAAGAGGGCTGGCCGTGCGTCTCAATCGCCAACAGCCCACTGCGCTCCTACACCATCGTTTGGAATCGGTTCAGCGAAGACGAACACATTCGCGTTCTCCGCTCCTTCGCCAACTTAATGTATCGACTAGATGTGCCTAAAGTTCTCCAGAACCAGCTCTACGATAACTTCGTTCTCTCATATGGATATAAGATACCCATACGAAACGTATCGGAGGACACGCTCATCAAGTCCTGGTCAATTTATGCGGAGCTTCCCCGCTCTCTCGCCACACAAGCCTCCGTATGGACCCGCCAGCCGCACTGGAAGGACGATAGCATGTATCATTCTGACGGTGATGGCCTCTATCGCGGCTGCGCGATGGATTCTGCGGTCACCCTCGAAATCTGCAACGCCCAAGACAACGTATTGAGCGGAAAGCCGCTCAATCATTATCGAACCGTCCTAGCTCTCCAGAACATCTTTCTCTACATGGAGCTACGTGGTATAAAATACGACCAGACGAACGTTTCCTCCATGCTAGAGGAAAATGCCGCCAAAATGCTGCCCGTCCGACAGCGGCTTAATGAGCTGGCAGGCAGCGACCTTTTCGGCCCCAAAGGCAGTATTTCCGCCCCACGCCTAATTAATACACTCTACAAAGTTAAAGGCTACCCTCCACAATATGTCAAAGAAGAGGGTAAAAAGACCAAAAAACTCACCTCAGACGTTGAGGCCATCCTAACACTCAAACGACACTTTCCCCATGACCCCTTTCTTTCCGATGTACTGCTTCATCGTCATTTGGAGGGTGTCCGAGAAACCCTTCAGATTACCGGAGATTTGGATGGGCGGGTTAGATGTGGCTATAGTCTTGAAGCGGAAACCGGGCGAGTTAAGTGTTACAAGAGTCCAACTGGGTCTGGGGCTAACCTCCAAACAATACAGAAAGCTCTACGCTCTAATTATGTCGCCGATACCGGCTACGACATGTTCCAAATAGACTTAGAAGGCGCGGATGGATGGACCGTCGCCTGCGAATGTGCTCGCTTAGGCGACACTACCATGCTCGAGGACTACTATGCAGGCATGAAACCCGCCAAAATCATCGCCCTGCTCTATTGGTTTGGTGACGAAATCAATGATATGGATCGCGAAGAGCTGAAGTGGCTCCATGACCGAGTATTTCCCATTGTCAAAGATCTTGCTGGCGACTGGATCTACCTCGGCTCCAAACGAGTCCAGCACGGTAGTTCCTACATGATGGGCATTCCAACGATGGTATTGAATATCCTCAAAGATTCCTTCAAGGAGTCTGGTGTGCCGCTTTACTTAGAGCAAAGCATCGCCAAACGCCTCCAAAACGCTATGTTCAGCCGCTACCCCGGCATCCAATCATGGCACGCATGGGCAGCGACTAAACTAGTCGCTGATGGAGAATTAGACGCAGCCTCCGGCCAGAATCGTATCTTTTTCGGTCGCCGTTTCGGACCAAACATTCACGACACAGTCAAGGAATTTCTGGCGCACCGCCCCCAAGCTAATACCACACACGCAATCAGCTTAGCCGCACTAAACCTCTGGAACGATTCAGAAAATCGCCGCCCAGACGGCTCGCTGATAATAGAGCCGCTACACCAGATTCATGACGCCCTGCTCGGTCAGTATCCCTCCAGAGTACGCCTCTGGGCGCACATGAAACTCCGCTCCTACTTCAAGAACAAGCTAAACATTGCAGGCCGTGATATAATAATTCCCTTTGATGGAGGTTGGGGGCCAAATTGGGGAGCCTGTACCAACAAACTATGACGGACCAAAAACTGACATTTGATTGGATGTATCGGCGTTACGAAATATTTATACCGCTCACAAAATGGCAAATCTACGATTGGGTGAACGAAATTTACTGGCGCACTAAATTTAAAATTCCATACTCAGCAAAACTATGATCTGTCCAAGTTGCAATAAAGACCTCGATGTCCACATACATGTGGGCTACGATAACGTACCTCCAGTCCCTGGAGACGTTATCTTCTGCGCGCGGTGTCACATTCCCCTAATCCTCAACAAAGACCAAACTCTCCGCATCATGTCCGAAGTAGAAATAGCTCTTCTTTCTGATGAAGAACGGGCCGACTTAGATTTCGCCTTGCGCCTACCCAAACTCAAATAAAATGAGCCTACCACAGCACGCATCCACTCGATATGTAAGCAACTTACTAAACAGAGGTCGAAATGACGATTTTAATCTTGTCTCGATCACACAAGAAAATGCCATCCATGACGGTATCGTTGTCGGCAGCTACTATACTATATGCATTCGCCACATTGAGGCTGTTCTTGCAGCCAGCGGCGTAACTCCCTCACAGGCCGCCCGTCGCTGCATGAAAAAATTCGGTGTAACCTTCAGAGAATGAAACAAACATTCGTTCAACAGTTCCGCAGCGGTAATATTGACAAACCAATATCCAGGGAACAAATCGCTAACGCCCTAATCGAAATCGCAAAACAACTTCGCCTCCCAGAACAACCTGACCCAAATCAAAGTTACTGGTATGAAACCAAGGACTTAAGTTTTGACCTTACAGGCATAGGAACATATGACGAAGGTTCGATAAGACTAATTACTAATCTATGATCCCCATGCTCCCAGATGTCTTCGCACCACACAAAGTAATCTATCCCTGCTTAGTGCAGCCCTACATAAAAGGTCCGCGCACCTTATATCAAAATGGCGTATTTTATGGTGCATCACCGCCCGAAACCCTCGGCATCATCCTACGCGACATATTCCCGCCCAAAGTAATGCTGGACGGCGTATTCACCAACGCCTTTCACGTTTTCGATGTGGTAAGTTACAAGGTGCCCTTCAAGGACCGCTTCGATACAGTCTATCAAGTCCTAAACGACACTACCAAATACCAGCACGGCGTCATTCCGGTAATTACCCGTAAAGTATTTGACGAAGAGCAGGCTGAAGATCAATTCACCTTCTGGAAAAGCGAAGGCCACCCCGGTATGATCTACCGCCTCGGCAACTGCTCCTACACCAAACCCTCACCCAAAAACAAGTTCAACCGTTGCAAACAACTACTACTCAGAATATGCGAGAATTCCACCCCTACACCTACAAATACGAAGGCGACAGAGTAAAGATACCGATCCACCCCGCAGACGAATCACGCGGCTACGTCTCTGGCACTGTCATCCACCGCGCGCCTTCAGACGAATTAATTGTTCAGTGGGACGAAAAACTTCCCTATCTGCCCAATCCCAGTCCCATCTTCCCCGCAATCCTTATCTAATGCACTGGAACGACTTCTTCGCAGGCGTTATAGCGGGCTGGATCACATCCTTAGCAATCACGGTATTCTTCCTCTACTGCAAACTGAAATCTTATGAAGACGACGACGAATAGCATCGATGACATGATGCAGCTCCTCCGCACCCTCAAAACTTCACAAGTCCGCAAACAACTAGAACATGACTCTAAAACCAAACCCCTCCGCTACTGGGACTCCAACATAGAAGAGTGGATTCCGCGGTCAGCTATCATTCACGGGTTCCTCTATGACGCAAAAGAGCAGCTGTGAATTTCATAGACAGGTTCCTCCAGTATACTAGCGGAACCGAAGTCCCAGATGCTTTCTACGTCTGGGCTGGCTATGCCACAGTCTCCTCCGCCATCGGTCGTCGAGTGTGGTTTAACCTCGGCTCCATGACCTACTATCCCAACCTCTATATAATGTTGGTTGGAGATGCTGGTAGCGGAAAAAGCACGGCTATAAGCCGCGCTAGATCTATCCTTGAGCCAATCAACGAGGAAATTCTATCGAAATCTATAGAAACACCAGAAGGTTTATGGCGATTTATGGGCGGCGACCCAAAAGCGGACCCGCCCGTTCCCAGCACCGTCGCCACACCAATCAAATGCCCTGACGGTTTCGAGCGTATCAGCCACCCATTCACCATCTTCGCCAACGAGTTCGTAAACTTTATTAGCAAAGACCCAATCGGCTGGATCAGCGCCATGAACGACATCTATGAAGGAAAAACGTACGGATACCGCACCAAAAATCGAGGCACCGATGACCTAAGTGATCCATATTTAGTAATTTTGGGCGCACTCACCACTGACATCTCGACCTCCATGCAAAAGGACGAAATTATCAAGTCTGGCTTCGCCAGAAGGACAATTTTTCAGTTTGGAGAACGCAAATACCATGAGCCGCACGCGATCCCCGGTTATGTTAACGAGGAGCAGCGCCAGCAGTTGATCACTGCTGCCCAAGAACTCACCAAACTCTCAGGGGAGGTCACTTGGTCGCCCGAAACTCAAGTGTGGTGGACCGAATGGTATAGCCAACACAATGAAGCCATCCCCAATGCCGTTCCCTACCTCAAAAATTGGCTGCACTCCAAACCCTCTCAAGTTCTAAAGGTAGCCATGCTCACCGCACTCGCGGAAAACCCCCCATCTCTGGTTATCACCAGAGACCACCTACAAATCGCCATCGACAGAATCTCCTTGTGCGAAAAAGACCTCTACAAGATCTTTGGTGGTGTGGGCCGCAACGAACTGGCAGAGGTCACCGTCCGCATCCTAGACTTCATCCTAAAGCAGCCGGTCCCTATATCCCTACCTAAGCTTAACAAGCTGTTTTGGAAAGACTGCAAGCCGCCCTATGACATGGACGCCTGCATCAAATACCTAGTTGATTCTGAACAAGTCGTTCGTTCCGTCTACACCGAAGGCGTCGGAAACAACCAGCGAATAACTACGATCCTCGCCTCCCCAGAGGCTATGGCAGAATTTGTGCAACGGATGTCGCCTCCTCAGGGCTAGCTGCCAGCTGCTTAACTTTCTTGACTTTGCCCATCCTGCGCTCCGCCTCCCTATATACCTCTTCTTTAGTAAGTTCAGGATTCTCGGCCCACACCTGATCTCTCGTCCGATACATTTCCCAATCCTTCTTCCTGATTGGTATACCTAACCGGCGCAGTGCATTATCTCTAAACACCTGTTGCTCCTCTAATGTCGGCAGTCCGTAATTTACTGGCAACATCCTCGCGATCTGCGTATCGTTCTTGTTGAGCTGTCTCCTCAAGTCCCTGGGAAAGTGCTGCTCCATCGCCGCCTCCACCGCTTTCCGGCCCCCCGCAAAAATGTCATAATTAGGATCTTGTGCCGCCCTCTCTTTAAGCTTTTCAACCGCCGTACTAAAGTTTTGATCCAAGACATTCTGTCCTAGATCCTGATTAAACTTAGCGTCCATTCTGCGGTGCTCGTTCTCGCTGGCCTTCTTAATGCGGTTCATTTCGTAATAGTCTGTGAGTCGTGTGGGCTGAAATCCCAGCACCTGGCCCGTCAGCTCACCCCACGTCCTATCGCCTCCCGCAATCGGTTTCCCGTTATAATCTATAACTTTCCCATCTCCCCTTATCGCATCAATAATCTTCTTGACCGCAGGCGGCATCATATCCTTCGCCCCACCCAAAAAGTCCTTATTTATCATCTTCTGTCCGCCCTGTGCAAACTTAGTCAGGATCTGCACCGGAGCACTATGCAGCATATCGGGCTGAAATCCATTAATCTCACTTACCCCAGGCACCGTGTTCCCCATACTAAGGCGGCTTTGAAAGTCCCATCCGAACATACTAGGCACACCGTTCAGCGCCAAGTCCGATAGAATCGTGTTGTGTTCGTCGTCCTCACCGAACAGTTTTTGCGTAAGTGACCTGATATTCTTTTGTAACTCTAGGCCGGGAAATCCTAGCTCCAACATTGCCACCGCACTAGACGCGAACGGCACCCCCAGCACCCCTGCCAACCCGGCCTGTACTGCAAATAGCTGTGCAGTTGCCTTCCTTGCATTCCATTTTTCAGCCGGTGTAAAGCCTGAACCCGGTGAACCCTGCTTAATCAACTTAACGATCTGCCCCACCGTCCCGATATTAAATGATTGTAGCGAATTCATCACCATCGCCGCAGACTTAGGCATCATATTGAACGCCAAAATCGGTCTATTGGCCTTGCCGCCCACATCGTTCACCGCCCAGTTAAACTCCTCCGCTTTCCTGTACGCCTCCTCCTTGGACAAACCAGTAGACCTATAATGATCGAACGCCGAGATCATTGCACTCTGCGTATTAACATTCTCCACTGCCCGATACGCCAGCATCACAGTATCGTTGAATCGATGTAGTAAACTATCGCTTCTCTGAGCGATGGACTGTGGCCTCCCGTGATTCAGCGCCCACTGCATCTTCAGCGTAATATCATTTTCCCGCTCCCCCACCGTATCATACGCCGATCCGGTCTTGTCCTGCTCATACTTATTGATGAGCCACTCATGGTCCGGACTACGCCATTTTGATTTATCAAAATACGCTTCCCCCACTTCGCGCACCGCATCAATTACCCGCTTAAACGAGTCAATCGGCTTCCCCGTAATCCTCGTCATCTCGGCCGCGCCCCGCGTGAACATCTGCGTACCGTTCGCAATCGCACTCGCTATATTACCACCCAAATACCAAGTCGAGGCCAACCTAGACATGTGCCTCCCGAACTCTGGATCAGGCACCAGCATATTCTCGGAGTGCATCGTAATCATGCGCTGCAAATCCGGCCTTTGCATGTACTCTGGACTCGCCAGCAAAAACTTAGTCTGCGCCTTGTACAGTGCCCTCGACCAATACGCCGCATTCTTCTTGCTTCCACTAAGATGGTTATCGATCCACATTGTCGGCTCACGCGCCCCGCCTGCCACCTTAGCTCTATAATTCACCCGCGTATCGCCATCTGAGTCATTTCGCCTAATATTGACAATTTCATCGCCCAGCCCCTGTGCTGCTGCCCGCGTATCTACCCTAGTGAAGTACTCCCGCCCGTTCTTCTTGTACGTCACGTCCCACTTACCATACATTTCCTGCGTAACTTGAGCAGGATTGTTCTCAAAGTGTTCTCTCTCCTCACTTATTTGCTGGAGTTGCTCTACAAAATGATCCTGAAGTTCCCCAATCTTATTGAAGTCTACATCAGCGATCTTTTGCAGTGCCAACTGGCCCTGCTGAGCGACCTCTGGATTTGTCGGATCTTTCATCATCCGCAACACCGCATCCGCCAACACAACATTCTGGTTAGCCTTCAATCCCATCGCCGGACTAAGTATCCGCGCCCCCTCCACCACCGCAATGCTCTCCATTTTCTCCAGCTGCTGGGCGGCATTAACCGCATTCGATGAAACCACCCTATTCATCAGCGCAGTAACATTCGCTTTCTGCTCCTCACTGAGTCCCTTCAGCGCCTTAGCAACCGCCGGATCATCGGGCGAAAGCATAACCACGTTATTAGTGGCTTGTCCCCGCTTCATATTCACATCGATCCACTTATCCAACGCGCTCTTAACCGCAGGACTCTTCAACGAGTCCACGTACCTATTCGTCCAGTTACCCTCATCGTCTATCCAGAACGTTTTCATCGTCTCCCGCTCCATCTTCTTGATATTCGCCTCAAGTTGATGTGACTTCGACGCATACTCAGCAGCCTCTGGGCTCTTCCCGGCCTCATAATTCAACGTTTTGAAATAATCTTTAGCAAACTGGATCGAATCCTTCACCACCGAAAACGGATCTGACAAAATGTTATTGTACACCTTCTGCATGAACGTCGCCGGTGCCAGCGAACTCATTCCATCCGCCGCAGCAGCTGCTCGCGAGCGTCCCTCACCATTCTTCAGTATCTCCTTAACCGCACTCAACGGTCCCTCTACCGGCACGTCCCCCACTGGTACATCCGCCTTGTTATCTTTATGGTTCGCAGCATTCAGTACATCCAGCGTTTGTTGATGATCCCTGGCCTTAGCATAAAGGTAGTCTGCTATCTCAGTTGGAATTTGATCCAACGTCTCATGGTCGAGCGATTCGTCGCCCCGCACCATAGCATTATAAAATTCGTCGATATTCGGGTGGCCTGATTCGTCCAGCGCCAACTTCAGCCACTCTGACATCTTAGGATCAGCGGTCAGCGCCGTCTGCATCTCACCCTGTGCCTTAGTAACCTCTGGCTGCACCGGATTACTTTTCAGCAAATCCTCAGTCAACATGTCACCGCGCCCAGATAAAGCCACCGCCCTATCAGTCTGTGCCTTAGCCTGCTCCGCCGACACACCCGTGCTCTTCAAGTATCGCTCCCCATACTCCTGGAGATCCATCGTTCCATAAGTACTTTTTGCTACTTGATCATACAAGTCGTGTATATGTTCCTGATTTAGAAATGCACCCACATCCTCGGGCTGCATATCGTACTTCATCGCCAAACCCCTCTTACCAGACTGCATCCACGTCAAAAACTTCTGCTTATCCTCACTCGATAGTGTCGAAGCTTCCGCAAGTCGCATTGCACTCTCGTTCAATCTATCCTTCAGTGGTGCATTCTCCCTGGTCATCGGAGCATTAGCAATCCCCCGCATCCGATCATAATCAGAAAGATCACCCGGCTTGTGCAGTTCAGCTATCCTAGCAGATAATTCTTTCTGTCTCGCACTAGCAGCCTGAGCCGTTACATCATCCTTAGCTGCGGTTGCAGCCTCAAACTCAGCCTGTCGCTGAGCATACTCACTAACCAGTGACCCCAACTCCTGCCCTTGATCCTTAGCCTTGGCTAGCTGTCTAGTGCGCTCCAGTTCACTACTCGCGGCATCCCTAATCCCACCCAATTTCAACTCAATCGTACGAGCAGAAAGCATCTTATCATCGAGCGCAGGCAATCCATACGACTGCCTAGCGTGATTCAGCTCAATAATTCCTTGCTGCAACTCCGCATTAGACTTAGCCGCAGTCAGCTTCTGCTGTGCAATATTGAGTTTGGCCTCAGGATCAAACCTGCCCTCGGCAGTAGGCAAGAACTCAGAATGGTACCCCTCAGGTACATTATAAGTTCCATCTCCCGCTAACGGCGGCTCATGCTCTGTACTATATCCAATCTGCTTCCCGGCCAAGTCCCCATTCGCTGGATTGTCGTCCAGTTGAATCCTCCTGAACTTTAACTCAGGGTCATACGCCACCTCGGTCCCCGTAACAGCCCTCCTCGCAGTTGTCGGGTCAATATTCGCACCCAAGATATTGCCCGTCGCATAACCCTGCTGCTTGACAAGTTTTTCTTCCTCATCAAGCATCTTTTGGCGTTCCTCCTCAGAAAACGACGTTCCCTCATCTGTCGCCGCTCGCTGCCGTGCCCTAAGTTCGTTAATGCGAGTATTCCTCGCGAGCAATTCTTCAGGCGTCCCATACGTCGTATCAGGAACACCCTCAACTGGAGTCTTCGCCGCCGCCTCCTCTAACGCCGTTTTCTGTGCCTGAGCGTCTTCCGTTAGCTTAATAGTTGTCCTAGTCTCTTCTACGTGTCTACGTGCCGCTTCTCCACCAAACCCGGCCAAACCATGTCTAGCTAGCGACGCTCCAGCAAACGGAGCCTGACCCAATGTCAAATTAAGTAATTGCTCCGTTGGAGAAAAGTGATAGTCTTGACCAGAGTATAGCGCACCGGCCAAATTACCAGCCTCCCCCAATGCCGCTGCCCCCACCTGCTCGGCACCATATGCACCCAACGCCTGCCCAAATGTTGTCGGAACTCGTTCTTTAACTATTGTCGGTAACGCGCCCTGCTGAAGTTTGGCAAGCATCTCATCCACAGTTGTGCCGCCACCCTTTAATAATGCGCCTTCTACTGCTTCTGCACCCATTCCCTTCAGTGCAGCCTGCCTCGCCAAACTACCTGCGGCAGGCATCAAACCCGCCGTTCCCGCAGCAATTAGTCCGGCTGCCGGACTATCTGACTCAGTATACGCCTCCGTGCCCGCACTCGCTGCCATCGTCAACGGTGCCAACGGCTGCAACCCCGGTATAGCGAGCGGAATCATACTAGCAGCCATTCTCGGCAAACCGCGCCCGATCCGCTCCCCAGCCTCTGCATTCCCAACCAACTCCCCTACTCCACTACCAATCGCCCCGCCAAGTTGTGGAAGGCCAGTCATCTCCAACAACCGATCCACGTCCACTGATCGTCGCTTAATCCAATTATCATGCAGACCGGCGGCATAATCCTCGGTGTCCGTCTGCGCGTTCATCTTCGCTGACCAATCGGGCAACGAATCAGTTACGACGCCCGCATCATACAGTGCGTCGTAAGCGTCTTTAACGTGTCGGTAGTCGTAGGGCATTACATGTACGTTCTATTCATCGAGTAAATCTGATTCTGTCGAATCAACTCTGCCGGATCAAACTCACCCGCATTCGCCCTCTGCGCCGCCGGAACCCCTGCCAATGCCTGAGCGCGTTCTGGACTAATATTTCGTCTATTCCTCAATATCTGGTTCTGCGCCGTATTGCCCTGACTCGCCAAAATCTCCTCCGGTGTGTAAATATCCGCCGCCCTATGCCCCTCGAACTGCCCGCCCTTTGCCCACGGACTTGTATCCAACTCCGCCTGCCTCTGCTCCTGTGCAAACCGTACTGGATCTTGTGCCTGCGCCTGCGCCTGATACGCTTGTAGTTGTTTGGCCGGATTCTGTCTAATATCGTTCGCCATTTGCTCCCGCTGGAAGTCAAGGTACATTTGCAACTGTCGATCAGAACCTTGCCCACCAACCGGAGCCTCAGACTCTGGCCTAAACATATTCGACAGTAACTGCTGTTGGTTATCCAGCGTCAGTGTCGGCGCATTTCCAGTGTAAAAATCGTTTTGCTTAGTTGCAGTCTGCACTGGACCCGGTGCTGGACCCCTTTGCTGCTGTGCGTACCAATCGCTGAAGTTCTGCGGCTCCGGCTTCCCGTAAAGTCTTCGCCTTGTCTTCGCGCTTATTGAGCTTACTCCCTCCTTCGGCCCTGTACTTCTATCATAACTTGCCATAACTTATCCTTTCTGTTTAATTATTAGCCGGGATGCGGCTGAAATACGCCTTGCACCGGAAATGGATACCCTGAACCAGTTGGCATCGGAATATCCGTATTGCCGCCACCCATTCTAAGCCTCTTCAGCAGATCATCCACCATCAAATCCATTTGAGGCCGAACGTACGGTTCCGGTATTAAATGCAGATCCGGCAATCCCTGCCTACTAAATGCCGCCGCTGGCTGATACTGATCAGTTGACTCCGGTATCAAATTGAACTGCTCCCTTGGCATATTAAGTCCCGGTGCAATAGACTCAGTACTCGCCCTAGGCATATTAACCGGCGTCGGAGGAGCAGATACGACAGGAGGTGCTACCATCGATCTATCTACAACTAGCTGTTCAGGTATCGGCTTGTTACTACTCAATCTGATCAAATCCTCCACACTCCCAGGAAACTTACCATAATCCCGCGCATCAACGGATGGCGCTATCGGCGGAACTATACGCACCCCCTTCTCACTAAAAATGTCGCTACCAACAGGAGCCGTTGGCGCACTCAGCGGAAGCCGTCCTTCGCCCGGTGCAGCCGTTGGTGCGCCCGGTTGTGCAACTTGCACCTGCGACCGTTTCAGAATCTCATCAAAAACATCCGGTGGTACTCCTAACGAACCCGGTGCTTTATTGAACGCTGCCTTCTCTTTCGGAGTCGCCTTCTGATACTTTTCCAGTCCCGTAGCAACATTCTGCTCAAATATCGCTTTTTTGGCCGCTGTACTCTTCTCTTTGTAACCCGGCATCGCAGCCTCTGCTAATATTTCATACTGCGGAGTACCCTCCTTCAAATTACCGTGTTCGACCGCATTCTTAAATACCTCTACGGCAGCATCTCGATCCGCCTTACTTTTAAGATAATCCAACTGTCCTGTTTGATACTTTTCTAGGGCTGCTTGTTTCGCCGCCTCATCTATCCGCTGCTGAGCGGCGTTGGTTGCCGCAGCTGTTCTCGCTTCAGCCTCAGACTTATAATTCGCCTCCGCAGCTTTCTGTTTCAACTCCTCAATACTAAGTTGACCCGATTGATACTTTTCCGCCCAAGCTTGCTTCTGCGCCTCCAATGCCTGATCCTGCGGCGACGTTCCTTTTCCATACCCCATCAACGCCATTGCCATTGCGGTGTCCTCCTTATTATCCCCGCCGCCCCCACGCAAAAAATCAATTGGACTAATCTGAAACCCCCGTCTTTCACCACCAATATATCCTCGTCTAGCCATAATTAACGTCCTCCAAAGTAGTCATACTGGAACTTTGGTCCCGGCGATGTTCTCTCCCTCAACGATTGCTGCGGAAACGGGTCAGTAGGTTGACCCTGCCTAGTCCCGCCACCACCGCCCCACATTCTAGCCAACACCGCCGGATTAGCCCCACCCAATGCAGTCGATAGTCCCGGCCCGAATATACTTTTGCCAATCTCAGCTTGCGACATTCCGCCACCCTGCTCGCCGGGCATTATAGGATCATCGGCGTACGCCTTTAAAATGACCGGCGGTCGTCTATTCTCCGCCATCGCCTTCTTCTGCTGCTGCTCAGACCACGTTCCCAACTGCTGTTGATTCATGCTCCGTGGAGCCCACAAAATCGGACCCTTACCCGCAGTATAAGTATACTGTGCACCCATCCCCGATGATTGATTCGCCAAGTTCACCGGCTCCGTCGCAGACGTAGATCCTCCCGTATTCCATCCCTGATTCCCCCTAGACTGCGCCGCCCTAGCGTTATTCATCGCCGCCGCCCTAGCCCACCTATCCGCCGAAGCCTGCTTGAGTTTTTCCTGTGCTGTAAGAGCCTCCGTAATACCCGCCCAATCCACATAATTTGGCATCGCCACCGTTGTCTCCGGTGTCACCATTCCCGGAATCTGCGCCTGTGCCGCCGGAATATCCCCAAACAACTTCTGCGGCGCTTGAGTACCCGTCATCAGCCCCGGTGGTAATGCCGGTGTACTAAAAGTTCCAAATGCCATAATCTCACTCCTTCACAGTTGGCCCCTCAACAATTGTCTCGGGTGTTAAATAAGAACCACCAATCGTCGCCATTCCACCAGCCGCATAATATACCGACCCATCCGGCGGAACCTCCTTCACAAAAAACGTATCCTTCGGCCCCAATGGATCAGCCAAACACTTATCCATCGCCTCCTGCGGGTCAGCCGCCACCACTTCCGGCCTATTCAACGTCACAAAATACGTTGGCATAACCTAAACCGGCGGCGGCGGAATCAACGGCGGCTGGGGTTGCGGTGTCATTGGTTGCCACATTCTCTGCAACAGCTCCTGCGGCACCGAGTAATAACTCCCGCCCTCCGGTGCCTGCTGCCCCTCTTGCGGCACCAACTGCGCCACACCACCCCACGGAATCGCCTGCTTCGGTTGCGGCTCCAACTCAAACGGATTTACTTGTTGCTCAGCCATAATATTACTTCCACATTTTGCTCAACACATCGGGACTTAACGAATATGAACTCCCTTGAATTCCCTGCCTAACGTTCGCCGGAATCTTATTCTGCAACTGCGAAAACGCCCCAAACTGCGGACTCCCAGCAGTCGCCCCCTGCATAACCGCCTTCGCCACATCCGGGTTCCCCAGCATTCCCTCATTAATTTCCTGCCAAGCGCCACCCTTCGTTGGACTCCAAAACGCCGACCCTGGATACTGACTGCTCCACGTTGTCGCCCCCGCCTCAGTAGATGGTGCAAACCCCTTAATATTAGCCTGCCTCCGCAACGGATCTTCCGCGCTATGATAACCCCCCGTCTTCGGGTCATACTCATTCAGCATGTAATTCGTTCCAGAATAATTATTCGCGGCGTTCTGCTGCTTCGCCCAAGCATTACTCTCATTAATCGCCTGCTCTGTCGATTTCCTAGCCATAACCTCACCTCCACATCTTACTTAGCACATCTGGACTCAACGAATACGAACTCCCTGCTCCTGTACCAACCGGTGGCGCACCCGGCACTATCGACTCCGCCTGTCCAGTCTGCATATTCATCCTCGGCAACGGATTCCCACTCGCATCCATCGGCCAATTCGTCGCCCCCGGATACTGAGCCTGCTGCTCAAAAGTTCCCAATCCACCTTTCTGCAAATACTCATCCTTCATCGCACCCGCACCCCAATTCCTCGGGTTCAGCGGATCGATATAATTGGTTGGTGTATTCTCATAGCTCTTCGACAAATGCATCAACTGATCAAAACCAGAACTCCACGGTCCCTGACTTCTCGTCAATCCAGGGTTATACTTCTGATACAATTCCTGAGCCAACGGGTCTTTATACCCCGCCTTCCCCGCATACTGATACGGATTTGTCTTCGCCTCCGTCGTCGCTGATGTAACTCCACTCGCAATCTGTTTCTGCGGGTCTATCGATGCTATTGCCATAAACTCTCCTTACGGTTTAGTTGTTGTGTCTGCCGCCCTCGAACTAAAATCACTCAACGCGAACGGGCTATCCCTCCTCGGCGGCACCAGCTTCCCGGTCATGTCAGGCACCTCGGGCATCTTACTCATCGCCCCCGGCCTGAAACTCCTGCTATCATCCTGTTGTTGTTCATCATTCCCATTCATGCCAGTACCACATACGAAGTTTTCCTAATCCACATGTTCTTGTACCTACTCGTCACACTCGACAGCACCTGCTCCGTTCCCACCGCCGCCAAATACTGACTCGCCGTTGGAGTAGTCGCACTCACCGAAAATCTATCATTCGTATTCCCATAATACGAATCCGATGCATATTGCACCCCTGCATTGCTTATCGCATCGCACAGCACATTCTGTAAATTGATCGAATACGAGATTCCCTTGAACATAATGTCCGTAGGTCGCCACTGATACGGCGTATATCCATTAATGAACGCCCAAAAGAATTCCGTCTGAATCCTAATCTGCGTCGGGATCGTTATCGGCGTCCTGATCCCCGCTACCCACTGTGGCTCATGCCGAGTCGTCGTCGCCAACGTCACCAGCGCAAAGCTCAACCCGTACAAAATCCCCGGAAACGTGATCGTCTGCGTCGTATACGTATTAAAAGTCGCCGGAGTACTCGAAACCGTTTCAATCCTCCTAAGCTTATGAACTGCATCAATGGGCTTCTCTTCCCAATCAACTACGCCCGTCGCCGCAGGTGTATACACATCACCCGCCGCAACAATTGACTGATACGTCAATACCTCCTGCTGCAAATCCGCATCAAGACTCCTGGTCAAAATAATTGGAAACACTGCCGGACCCTGAGCGTGTGTCTTCCACGTCTCTTGCAGCGCGTTGGTCCCATCAATTGGTTTAACACTCGCATCGGTCATCCCAAACGCCTGTACGATCACCGTATTGGCCGGAACGATCTTCTGCTCCAAATCCAACGTCGCCCCATTCCACTGCGGATCAATCTTCTGACCCACCAGCACTGCCGGTGTCGTCAAATCCCTACTCTGCACACTAACCGTCTTCGCCCCAACTTTCTTCTGCTCCTCCCTCCTCACCGTCTCCCCAGCGCCGAGAGTTGGA
>Ga0209811_10000063_pt1 | contig 48949 bp, 58 predicted proteins | sample Coa_R1_6_FD_187161 | JGI IMG/M metagenome (GOLD analysis project Ga0209811, IMG submission 187161) | Surface soil microbial communities from Centralia Pennsylvania, which are recovering from an underground coalmine fire. - Coalmine... | ecosystem: Environmental > Terrestrial > Soil >... | reverse complement strand
GCTATTACATAAACTCCATTTTCAATTGCTCTTGCTTTCAACATTATTTGCCAGTGCTCTCGCTTCATAAATCCAGCTACCCAAGCTGATGGACATACCAATATTTTTGCACCATTAATAGTTAGGATTCGACAAATTTCAGGAAACCTCATATCATAACATATTAGTAGCCCTAGTTTTCCAACAGAAGTTGTTGTTGGTTTTTCAATAATATTACCTGCCATTAGCTTCTTTGACTCTTTAAAACCCAGAGCATCGTACAAATGAACTTTCCTATATACCGATTCTAATTTTCCTCGCTCATTAATTATAACTGCTGTATCAAAGACCTTATGATTCTGTTTATTGGTATCGTTAATTTCATATATTGTTGCGATTACATTTATTTTGTTTCTTCTCGCAGAGTTTGACAACATTGATATGAAGTTACCATCTATTTTTTCTGCCATTTTGTGCAAGCCTTCAGGTTTTTGTTCAGCCGGAGAATAAGCCATTTGAAATTCTGGAAAGCAGATTAATTGTGCCTTGTCCTTGACTGCATCTTTTATTAATTTTAAGGAATAGGCTAAATTTTGCTCCTTATTAACTGATGATTTCATTTGGACTAAGGCGACTCTAAATTTTCTCTTCATCTAGCTAACCATTGGAGCCTAGAATGAAGTTTTTCCTAATCTCAGGACTTGCGAACAAAAGTTATTCAATCCTTTTCCGCAGAATAAGCTTGTTTCTTATGAGAATATCCCCGTTCTTCTAAAAAATCCCAATTCTTTCCACATATAACACAAGTAATACGATTTTCATTTTTGAATAATTCCAACTCGTAATGGCTACAACGGATTTGGTACTCTTTTTTCATGGAATCCATTTCCCTTAAAGTGTCTACGTGTCTCACAGAATTTTCCGTCATATAGGGAAATAGTTGATTTGGTTACTTTTATCTTTCTTTGGTTTCTACCTCCTCTAACTGATTGTGATTCAAGTAGTCTGTCATTGAAAAAATGATAAGCTATTGGGAAAATTCAGTAAATTTGATAAGGGCCAGAGAGCAAAACCTGTTCATGAAAAAATGTCCAATATGCGGTTGCACACAACACAAGTTATTCGGTTGTGCAAGACACTGGTTACGCCATAGAATAGGTAGTGACGGATCTTGTGTGGAAAAGTAAAACCTAATTATTTTATTTCGTACAATGCTATAGATAGTTTCAATGCCATGGTATCATCCGTTTTTTCTGCTAGTGGTAATATGTATTTCTGAGTTTCTTCCTTATATCTAAGTGCCTTTTCTTTCTTTATGTCGTTTTTCAAGAACCGGGCATTGTCCAACCGGTCTGCTAGTTTTATAAATCTAGACATTTTTGGACTTTTTGAAATATTTTCAAAATATTTGACAAGTAATTTTTCTCTGTTCTCTTCATTAGTTTTTGGTTCAGTCAAGGTATTGATAGTGGCGCAAACGTTTTCTCCGAAATTTGATTTCAAATACTCAATAATTTCGCTTTCATCTTTACTTTTTTCTATAGTTTCGTGTAGAATAGCTGCACAGATTGTATCTGCGTCATGAACCTTTAACTCATCTGATATTATTAATGCCACCTTCATAGCATGATTGATGTATGGTTCATGACTTTCATTCCTAAACATTCCTGAATATACATTAGCAGCAAAGCTAAAGGCTTTAGTAATCTTCACAACATCATTGAGGTTATCTCCAAATGGTTGAATTAACCTAGTAAATGCCACTTTTGTATAATTATTCAAATTCCATTGCATTTTTATTCACTTAGTTAACTAATCAATTATTTTTAAATAGTTTCGCAAGTCTGATCAATGAGTCTATTCAACTCTTATTCCTCCAATAACTTGTACAACTTCTATAAGATGTCTAAAATTGAAATAACTGAATTTGAGTGGTATTTCAGAGATTTTTTGTTTAAAAATCATTCCAAAGGTATAATGCAATTGGTAGCTGAAACTATTCCAAATAACATGATACAAACTTATCTCAGATACAGAAATTCACATCCAGCGTATATTTCCTCAATTTTAGAAATCGTATTGGAAAATCTCATCTCGTCCAAATTTATAGTACGCAGTGATCGGTTTGTTGGACTAAGAGAAGGGATAGCTCGCTTGCAATGTAATAAATGCTACTACATATGCTATCTTGGAAATTTAGAGCCTAAGAACTGCTTAAGATGCAAAAGCAATGAGTTAGGCACTTTTCCAAAAAAACGTTCACCTTGAAAATCTCATTTTTACGACTTGTGTTCAATCAAACAACTTTAAATTTGGAACAACGTAGAAATGAAAAAAGTAACCTTCTTCTATCAGGAAATAATTATTGAAACTCATATATAGAACTTTAAGAAACATTCCTAGTTGAAAAAATGTCAGCTTTAACCATAAGAAAGTTTTATGAAGAAATACTTCAATTTGTCGGAAAAAAAGTTTCCGTAGAGACAACCTATGAGAAAAATTATAGCGGGACATTAAGCGCTATCGACGAAAAATTGAATACTGTTCTCGAAAATATAGAAGGCCAAGGAATATTGAGAATTATCATAAATGGATCATTTCTGAAAGAAATAAAGCTTTTGGAAAAACCTTTTGATCTTAAGGGTCTGGCCGATCGTCTCTCAAGAGTGTTCCCCGGTCTCGTAAAAATCAGAGATGATGTGAATGCAATAATTGTGATGGATAAAATCAAGGTGACTGAACACGGTGTTGAAGAAGGCACTGGCTTATCTGCTGATAGGGTTAAATCAATATATGAAGAATTCATGAGGGAGTTCAAGAAGTAATTTTGTTATTTGAGGTCAGATATTCTGACCTGGCAGGAAGGATAGGAAAAATCAATACTCCTAGTGGCACTTTTGAGACGCCAGCCTTTATCCCGGTTATACATCCTGTTTCACAATCTGTAGACATAGAGTTTTTAAAGAGACTAGGTTTTGAAGCTGTTATTACGAATGCATATATCACATTAAAACGATATGGGGATTTCGCAAGAGAAAAGGGCATTCATAAATTAATAAATTTTAATGGTCCAATAATGACAGATTCCGGTGGGTACCAAGTACTCGAATACGGTACTATCGAATCAGAGCCTTCATTTATAGCACAATTTGAGAGTGATATTCAAAGTGATATTTGTGTACCTCTTGATAAGCCAACAGGGTATGGGCTGAGTTATAGAGTAGCTGAAAAGTATGTGAATGAAACTATCAGAAATTCTCAACAAACATTGAATCTAATCAAAAGTAACAATAATCGTAATTCTGTTTGGGTAGGTCCAGTTCAGGGCGCTGAACACCTTGATCTAGTCAAGAGGTCTGCGGAATCACTTGACGCTATGGGATATGAAATGATGGCTCTTGGGAGCCCTGTCCAATTATTAGAATCATACGAATTCGCAATTTTAGCTGACATGATTGTAACTCTCAAGTCAACCGTTATGTCCAAACCCATACATTTGTTTGGAGCTGGACATCCTTTAACGATACCGTTGGCAGTAGCGTTAGGTTGTGATACTTTTGATTCTGCATCATATATGCTGTATGCAAGAGACAACAGGTATATGCATCCAAATGGTACTTCAAGATTGGATAAGTTGACATATCTTGCGTGTCAGTGTCCAATTTGTGTAAATATTAAAGTTAAAGAATTTGTTAGCCTTGAGCATGATGAGAAGGTAGACAAATTGGCTAAGCATAATCTCTACGTATTAAAGTCAGAAGTTCTATCGGTAAAACAAGCTATCATGGATGGACGACTTTGGGAATATGTAGCGCAAAAAGCAAGAGCTCATCCTAAATTAATGGATGCCTTTAAATTATTCATGAATTACAAACACTTGGAAGATGGTACACCTTTCTTTAAGAAGAAGGCAATTTTTTTTGCCCAATCAATTGACCAATATCGACCAGAAGCTTCCAGAATAAGAAAGATCTTCAGCTCTTTTAAATCTAATAAGAAAAAGGTCGTCCTATTTCCTGATACACAAATTTCTCCCTTTTATTGCTCTCAAGAATATTTCAGATTATCAAAGAAATTTTCGGATTATCAAATTTGTGCATATAATCCTTTCATAGGTATCATTCCAACTGAACTTTCAGATATATATCCTGCTGCTCACAATTTGATACCCAAAAAAGAATTTAATTATAACAGTAGTAAAGACTACCCAACATTTGTTAGTTCATTAGAAAAATTCCTATCAAGCAATTTTTCTGATGAAGTAATAATTGTTGCGGACGATTTCATGCAAGGGATAGTGGACAGGATGCAGGTTATATCCAAAAAACTAAAAATCATCAAATATGGCGATGAAGTACAAGTACCTTAATGTATCACGTACACACCTGCTTTGTAAATTTGTTTTGTAGTCGAGATTCTAGCTTAAATATTAGAAATAGTTAAGATAAATAAATGACAATTGATTATGAATTCATTTATACTTTTTGTGAAGAGTTATTAAATTTAGATATGTCACTTCGATGGATTGGTATTTCAAATAAATATGGTGTTTTGATTAATGTTGAACAACGTCAAGGATTACAACCATTAATGTCTGAAGAGGAAAGTGAGGAGTATGCTGCTGCTGCGGTCTCAAGATATAGAACTAGGGTTAAATTTCAAACAAAAATTGGAAAATTAAATTACGCTGTAGGTAGATATGAGAACGTAACCAGAGTTACCGTCCCAATCAGCAACGATTATTTCGTCCTCTTAACAGTTGATAAGGAGATAAATTACGATGACATAATTCTGAAAAAGATTATTCCATTTATAGAGAAGAATAAGAGCAAGTTTAATTCTGAAAATCCAAGTGATTGATTTATGTCCTGTGGATCTCTAAATAATATTGTATGTTATAGCTTGATGTCATCCACAAAACTCTTGTAAATTGATAGCGCTTCTTCCTCGCTTTTTGCACCGACAATAGTGGCTGCACCACTGGTCATAAAGCTTATTGAAAGATTATCGGAATTACTACTTATCACGGTTAACCCTAATTCTCCTTTAGTCTTAATCCTATATCCCAACCTATCTGCACTTTTTTCAATTCCATTAAGATTTAGGTTTATCGAATTTTCCGCAGGTGTGACAGTATAAGTTCTCTTTCCGCGGTCACGGCCACATAATTCTTCAATTATTAGTTGCTTTATTTCCAACTGGTCATTATCTTTTCTTTTTGTTCCACAAGAAGGACATTCGGCTTGCCTAAATACTGGAACTTTTTCTAGGGATAGGTCATTCAAATCAATATACAAGAGCTTATTTTCAAGGGTTGGTCTTTCTCCTAGAATAATCTTCACAACTTCAGAAACTTGAATACCGCCCACTAGATATAAGATTGATGGATGCACACCTTCAGTACTACAAGTAGGCATGTCATCCTCAGCTAATGCAGGGAAGATACATCTCAAACAGGCGGTTTTATTTGGAATTATTGTGCAAATTGAACCTAACATTCCCAGGGCCCCCGCATAAATAAGAGGAATATTCAGTTTAATGCATGCGTCGTTTAGTGCATACCTGGCATCTATACTATCTAAAGCATCCACGACTATATCAAATCCTTTAACTATGTTCTCGGCTGTATATTTAGTAACAGAATTTGGAAGAGCTTCGATCTGAACACTTGAATTTATTTGTTCAAGTCTTGCTTTCGCTGCTTCTACCTTTACTTTACCTATGTCCTCTTCTGTGTAAAGGTGTTGTCTATGTAAATTAGATATTTCTATTATATCTCTATCTACGATCTTCAACTTTCCGATACCCATCGCAGTCAACTGTGTAACTACAGGATTGCCTATGCCTCCAACCCCAACAACACATACTTTTGCCTTCCTAAGTTTTTCTAAACCGACAAACCCTATTTCATCAAGCATTATTTGTCTAGAGTATCGTTGTAAATCTTCGTTCTTCAAATCAGAACCACCAGCTACCGCAGGAAGAATATAAATAGAGTCCCCATTGTTAAGCTTCGTGGCCATCCCATCATTACTGAAGCGCATATTTTTTCCGTTTATGTAAATGTTAATTAATGATCTTGGTTTCCCACTCAAATCCAAAACTTTCCGCTTAAAATCTTCTCCGAGCTGTTCTGTTACTTTGGTAAATGCATCTTGCAGATCTGTGGCATCTAGTGGAATCTTCTTTTCACCGCTACCTTTCGTAAGAACAGATGGGATAATGAATTCGATACTTGTCATTCTACTCAATCCAGGCTATGTAATCATCGCCGATACGGTTTGTACGTCTGGTTTAACAATGTCAAGTTTAGGTAAGGCGCTTATTATTGCTTCGGTAGATTTCAACCCGTTACCGGTAACATAACAAACCACTTTTTCATTTTTCTCTATAAATCCATCGTCGACTAATTTTTTGAGTACAGCAATAGAAACACCGCCTGCAGGTTCAGTAAAAATGCCTTCAGTTTTAGCTAGTGCCATGATTCCATCAATAATTTCATCATTAGTAGCCTCTTCGGCAATACCACCGTACTGTTTTAACCTTTTCAAAACATAAATGCCGTCACCCGGGTCCCCAATAGCTAAACTCTTTGCTATAGTGTCCGGGCTTTCTACAGGAACTATTTCTTGAGTATTTTTCCTAAAAGCGTCAACTATTGGAGCACAACCATGAGGTTGCGCCGCTGTTACCTTTAGGTTTGAGACATCCCCAATAAGTCCTATCTCATGCAACTCTTCGAATCCTTTACAAATTGCATTTAGCATTGCACCACTTCCAACGGGTATAATTAGATGATCTGGAAGTTCCCAATTAAGTTGTTCAGCTACTTCAAATGCCAAAGTCTTCGAACCTTCCACATAGTATGGTCTCATATTAATATTTACAATTCCTATGCCTTTTGAATCTCCTATTATTGAGGCAACCCTATTGGCATCGTCATAAGTCCCTTCTACAGCAACAAATTTGGCACCATAAGATAATGCTTGTGCAATCTTGACTTTTTCAATATCTGAGGGCGCAAAAATAAAACATGGCAAATGTGCTTTAGCCGCATGAGCAGCTGTTGCAGAAGCTAAATTTCCAGTTGATGCACATCCTACTGCCTTGAGTTTGATCTCTCTTGCTTTTGAAATGGCCACTCCTGCAGGTCTGTCTTTGAATGAAAACGTTGGATTTACAGAATCGTTCTTTATGAAGAGATTCTTTAAGTTTCCGATATGTGCTCCTAAATCTTCCGCGGATTGCAGAGGTGTAAAACCAGCATGAATATTTACTATGCAGCTCTTATCTGCAATTGGCAAGAGCTCAAAATAGCGCCAATATGTTTTATCCTGTCTTGATGAAAATGTATCTCTACTTATATCCGGTGGCACATCGTATATAACATCGAGAGGACCGAAACACTCTTCACATATGTACTTGAATATTGGAGAATATTCAGCGCCGCACTCTCTGCACTTTAGAAATCGGATAGAACCCATATTATACTCAATTTCAACAATTTGTTTGGTAATAAATTTCACTAATAGCAATATTAGTATTACTTAATTTTTTTCCTTTAAAATTTCATAATTAATAAAACATCAAATTATGACAAATATTGCAATTACATAGTATTCAGTATAATTATTACATAATTCTCGGAATAAGTTGTCAATTTTATTGGGGATATAATCTGTTGTGGAAACATGACCTATTTCCAGTGTGGCATGCTGGATTTTTTGAATCTACCAGATAAATTACTGAGTCATGATCACAATCAACTAGAATATCCTTCACTTCTTGAAAATTTCCAGATTCTTCGCCTTTCATCCAGAGCTTATTACGAGAAATGCTCCAGAACCAGGCATTTCCTGTCCTTACAGTATTTTCGATCGCAATTCTATTTGCGTAAGCAAGCATCAAAATATCTTTAGTTTTAATATCTTGGACAACTACTGGTATGAAGCCATTCCTCTTCACAAAATCTAGTTTATCTATGAATTTATCATGAATTTTCATAAGCATTCGTTATATTAACCTGCAAGATAAGTTGTTATGCATTGAATATAAGTCTAGTACCTTATCTGGTTCGATTAGTTCTTTTGTATCAGGACGATATATGCAAACTGGCTTGATATTTTTCAGTTTTCAAGCTGACTGATAATTGTTTCTCAAAAAATATAAGTTGAATTTAATGTCTTGCTGTTTTTGTTATCATGGAATACAACCGCCAGATCAGCTTAGAGTTATTAAATTCTGATTGTAAAATAACCGGTCTCATAGTTGGTAAATATAAATTTATTAAATTACTCATGAGTACTAGATTTTTTTAGTTATAAGACTAGAACTACTACTCGTGGATCACTATAGGTTAATAATAAAGCCGTGAATTTTCAAAGTAATCAAATTTATCTTGTGAGATAATTAAACTCTTGTGACATCTATCGCATAAATAATATTCGTTAGTTGCAGGTAATTCTTTTCCACATACACTGCAAAACTTTTTCAATACTCTCAAGTCTTAAATACCCATTATAAAGTTTAACCCTTGTTTAACAGAAATCAAATCCATGTAAAAATGACTACTGTGCTTCACTATTCACAATTCCTTATATTATTGTGAAAGTATACCGTATAAGAATCTGGAAAATTTTACCATCTATTCATTTTTGATCTTCTTTTAATTTATTGATTTTCATTTGTATAAGATCAAAACCTTGTTGCCAAAAAGAGGAATCATTGATATTAAATCCAGAATTCCTAAGTAATGTTTCTGGCTTTTCAGAGCCACCTGCCGATAGTATCTTGATGTATTTTGAAATAAAGGAATTGCCTTCTTCTCGATATTGCTGATAAAGTGAGAGCACAAGTAAATTTCCAAAAGAATAAGCATAGCAGTAGAATGGAGTATGGAAAAAATGTGGAATATAAAGCCATTCCCATCTAAAATCGTCTGAAATGTGGATTGAATCTCCAAACTGGGCTTTTAAATTATTCATATAATATTCTGATATATTGTCAATGGTAACACTCTGTTCTACGATATTTTTGTGGGCTTCTATCTCAAAAATAGTAAAAAATGCCTGACGAATAATAGTTGCATACATATCATCAATTTGTTCCGCTAAGAAGATCTTTTTCTTTTCTCTATTTAGCTTCTTGTATATTTCTTCGTTAAGGAGCATCTCTCCAAAAACGGATGCGGTTTCAGCTAATGGAAGTGGAGCATGTGAAACCAAAATTGGTTTATCGTACGCAAACATGCTATGTATTGCATGACCAAACTCATGCGCCATTGTCGAAACATCCCTCATCATCCCGTTAAAATTTAGTAGTACATAGGGAGTTCTTCCTGGAGAAACAGTATAGCAAAAGGCTCCTCCAGTTTTTCCATTCCTAATTTCAGAATCAATATGACTTTCCTTATACAAGCGCTCCGTGTAAGTCCCAAATCTTGGATCAAATCTACTAAAGGTATCTAGCACTAATTTTGTAGCATTCTTAAAAGTAAATTTAGGGGTATTTTTACTTGAAATAGGTGCATAAAGATCATACCGTCTCAGTTTTTTGACACCAATTAATTTTGCTTTTTCCTTAAAATAATCATGAAACATAGTCACATTTTTCCTACAAACTGATAATAGTGTCTCAATGGTAGTATCATCGATGTTATTATAGATATTTCTGACTGAAATTGGGGATTTGAATCCTCGAATGGAGATATTCTCATCTTTCCACTGAGTTACTAAATTCTGATAAATTTCTCCCAATACTCCACTATTTTTCTCATAGGTTTTGAATAAAGCTTTATACGCAAATTCCCTCTCGTTTGCTTTTGGGCTTCTTATTAACGAAATAAGTTTTTCCTTATTTGTGAAAGTCCTAATTACCTTCTTTTTTCCTCGTTTCCTAATTATGGTAAATTCAAAATTATTAGTCATTCTATCATAAATTTTAACAAGAGCGCTTGGTCCAGTTACCTCGAGTGTATTTATAATTTTCTCTTCCGATTCATTCAGTGAGTATTTTGCCAATAATCGTTTATACTTTAGAAATTCTCTATAAACGGGAGAGATGCTGTCGACTAATCTTTGTGCATTATTCTCGTCAAGCTCTTTCTTAAACCACAAATCAAAAAATAAGATTTTGTTACTAATTTCTGAACTTAATTTTTCCGTTTGAAGTACTAGAGAAGCAGCTTCATTTGATGAGGTATCGGCTGCGTACTTAAGTTGGGCAAAACTATTCACTATACTAAGATCCTCCATAATACTTTCAATCTTACGTAGTAATCCTTCAAAAATCGTGATGCCTAAATCTCGCTTCAAAATTACTCTATTGTTTTCAAATTCCTTCACTTTTCTTTTAATATTTTCAACTAATAGATCAGATTTTGTCTTCAAGCTATCATCGACTAAATCTGTAAGATCCCATTTTCCTACCTTAATATTCGAATAATTTAACATTATTACTTTTCATGTTTAAACTGTGCTTAATTTTTAATGTTTCCTTATTGTCGATCTGAATAAATTCATTTATTACAGATCGCATCAGGCATTTTAGCACGACTTGAATGTAGTCAATATAATTAATTATGAATATAGTTATATATCTTAGAAATGATAATTTAGATGCCGTAAAAGGTTTTCAACATAGGCATAATGGTCAGGCTGACAATATTCAGTAATTGAGGTGCTATATGTACACCTAAAACTGATTAAAAATGCCATCCTTCTATGTTGAGGGAATTTAGATTTCGACAATAAATTATTTATTATTCAAGTACTCTTTTTTCATTTGCTCCACCCATCTACTTTTCTTTGAATATAGTCTCTTAACTGGGCGTTTTTTGCATTCGGACAAGACATATGAGGATATGATTGGAAAGCAAATTGAAGAATCTCCGTATACTATTACATTGTTTTTATGTGAAGTTTTTATTTTTCCCCAGCTTTTCCCTTCTTGTATGGTCGCCCCCGATAAGCCGCCTGTATCAGGTCGAGCATCGGTTATTTGTATTACATAATCGTGTCCACCATCCTTTAATTTTAATATTTGATATAATGCTGGCCCAGTTTGCTGGAAGAAATTTTTAGGGACCCCACCACCTAATTCTATACCACCCGATAGTTTACTTTTCCAGAGGATCGCAGTCGATTCAGCTATATCTAACATAACATTTGGAAATATTTTAACATCTTCGAATATCAAGGGTAACATATTCAGTCCTATAGAAGAATCACTTATTGCAGGAATAAAGACTGGTACACCATTTTTGTAAGCAGAAACAAGAAATGATTTTTCTGGGTTTCTTGAATTATCAGAAGCTGCTTTGCCAAGTTTATAGCACATATCGGCAGTGGAGTATGGTTCAGAATGGTTCTTTTCAATTTTTTTTATTTCTCTTTGAACAATAATGTCTTGCGCTTGTAAGGTACCTATCTCCTTGATAAATACATCATAAATTCGTACAATCTGTTTGGAAAATAAGACATCATCGTCAACCTGAAAATGACCTTGCCTTACAGGCAAGCCATAAGCAAAATGCAAATCATGGTAAACATTTGCCCCAGTCGTGATTATCCAATCTATAAATCCATTTTCAATAAGAGTTTTGATCGTGTTCCCCATTCCAATTGGTGTTAATGCCCCAGCCAGGGTCAAGCAGGTAGTACATCGACGATCAATCATCTCCTTCATGATATTTGCAGCTTCAAAAAGTCGTCTAGCATTATATCCTGTTGATCCGAAAAAACGAACCAATTGCGATATGGTCATATCTTTCGAAATAATGGGAGGGTCAATTTTTTTTCCAGTAAAAGAATGTGTCGCACTCACGCAATAAGATGCAAAATAGGGATTAAAAATTTTATCTGAATTGATCCTTTTATCTGTACGAAATCTAATTTTCCGCTATATTAGCTTCACATTAATGTAGGAAATTTAGAAGACTAGTTCCATAGTCGTTTGCTACCCTTTTTTCTTCATACGTACTGCATTCTATACATTTTACCCCATTATTGATCTTAACCGTGTCTCCGCCACAATTAAGGCACAATGAGTACAAAAGACCGAAGTTTGTCCCTTCTACAACGATGTGAATTGAAGAATTTAATAAACTGGTGATTTGACCGCGGATAATGTCTCCAATTCGATAAGCCGATTTTGCCCTTCTATTATGTCTATCTCGATTCCATCCTCTATTATTTCCCGTTCTAGCTGAAGCAATGGCAGATAATCCCGCAGTATACAGTTTGTCGTTAATGGAAATTAGCTTGACTGAAATCATTGATCCAAATAACATCTCTACATAGCCTATGACAACATCTCCAATTTTGGGCAATTGTTGTAAATTTAATGGTTCAACTTTAATCATCCTTCTCTTAAGATCAGATTCCTTTTTTCCCAAAACACTTGATCTAATAGCTCCCTCAAGGATAAAGGTATTATTGCCTGCTTGGAATTCTTCAATCTCTGCGATATATTCACCTGGAAACACCATTCCAGATGCCTTTTTCTTCATATAACCTAGTTGACGACCATGTAGTTATAATTGTTACACGTAATCAATAATCCAATCGATCTTACTCTAATTTGAACGATATCTGCTATCCTTTGCTAATACCGAATGCAAATCCAGCTGCGAAACCACCAGTCAGCGGAATGCCTGAAGCTGAGATTGCATGAATAAATTGATCGCTTATTCCGGGAAAAAATGGAGTATTCAAATTAAAACCATTAATGTTAGTCATTAAATTACTCATAGTTTCTTCCATCTTTGCCCAATTTAATGCAATTACTCCATTGTACTGTAAGTAGTACGCGATACCAACTAAAAATCCAGCAGCAATCATGATTATTTTTAATATTTTCTTTATCGCATATCCCATCAAGAAACCCAAGAATCCTCCGATTCCTATGGAGGTCGCCAGTCCTCCTATGCCTAGAGAGGTTGCTAGAGAAGTAAAATCAACAAACATCCTAATTATTTATCTCAGAACCGCGAATATATGCAGTGTTGACATTTTTAAGTAGATGTTTTAACTGTATATTTTTATGGTTCTTTTAGAACCGGCGTAATTGCAATAATATTTTAGATTATAATAAATAAGTAATTAATTAAGGAAAAATGTACAGGGCATAGTGTTACTTTACATACTTGCCAAATCAAACAATCAATTAATAATTGAACACGTGAATTATTAAAAATCTGACTCACCTAGTTCATTGGCAATATATGGCGATCCATCACCATAACCAGAACTTTTGCAATATGCAAAAGCAAGCGGAATAGAAATAAAGATATTTTCGTTCTTACAAGGCCTCTAGACCGCATTGAAATTACTTTAAGAGTAACAGTTAGCTATCAAGCAATTAAATAGTTTATTGAGCATATTTTTACATCAAATCATTCCGAGTTTTTCAAACTGGTGGACTTTTCGACGGTTTTTCGGTCCCACCAGTTTTGAATAACAAAATTAAGCAATAATTAAATAATTACCGAAGTAATAGTGGATTGGCCCAATATTAAATGCCTGCTATTGTTAGTATTGTAGAAGATGAGTTAGATATCAAAAACCTATTTTATGATGCTTTGTCTAAGACAGTTTACGGAGTATTACTTCTTAGTTTTAGCGATTCTGTTCTTGCTCTAGAACATTTCAGATATAACAAAGGAAAATATCGATTAGTTATTGCAGATTGGAAGATGCCAAACCTAAATGGTCTAGAATTACTAAATACGGTAAAGCAACTAAATCCAAATGTAAGATCTATACTCATAAGTGCGTACGAAGTTCAAAATGAACCACGTTTCCAAAGGTATGTTGAAGAGGGAATAATAGACAGATTTATTCAAAAACCAACTACACTGAATTATTTATGTAGGGAAGTAAACAATCAGATTCAAGATTGAATTGAGTTAGTTAATTCCTTTAGTTTCAAATATGATAACTATTACGTCTTTGTTGACCTGAGGGTGAAATCCTCCAAAACCTTTTGCTAATTTAAAAGAGTGTGGGCAGCGAAAGTAAATTTTTATATCGGCTGTGCGATATAAACAGTCAAATCATAAAAATGAATTTGGTAAATAAATTTTCAACATGTAGTATTTGCGGAAAGCGGAAAATTATCGCTAGCCATCGAGACAAAGTATTAAATAAGCAGAATAGAGTAGATGTTTATTTAGAATGTAAAGATTGTGCTGCCATTCCACTTTGGGATAAAAAAATAGAAGATAGAAAGCAAGGGATTTTTGATCATTACCAATAGACGTAAAGTCTAATGGGATGTAACTTAGAGCAAATTGAACTATAATAACTATAATAACTTGAATCAGCTTGCTCTAGATAAAATGGTGATTCGATTAGAGGATCTTCCATTACCTTTTAGATATTTACAAAATTCTCGAAGAGTTAAATAATTTATTGCAGATCGTCAAATATGGGCACGTTCGATAAAATAAAAGAAGGATTTAAAAAAACCGCAGACAAAGTTGAAGATTCAGCAGAAAGAGTTGCAGATCCCGATACTTACAAAGGTTCAAAAAATGAAAAGGAATACAGAGAAAATGAAAAGGGCGGTAGCGAGCCAATGAACGCAGAAGATATAGCCGAACACGAATCAACTGTAGTAAATAGAGACAAGAATCGTGGTACTTTAGGCGACGCGGTTTAATAGTACCTTTTTTTAAATAATTAATATTCGTAGTTCATACATATTTAACGTATAAATCTATTTTAAAGAAAAATCCATAATCTGTGCATTATATGACTGAAGAATTTGAGATTTAACTTAATAACTTCAGTATTGAAGTAATTGCAGCGGTTAGATAAGCACTATAGTTTGATTGAAAAAATTCTAAAAAAATTATTGTTTAATTTCCGGCTTGTACCAATAAATTGTATTTTTATTCTTACAGGAAATACATTCTTTCTTCATTTCTACAAAATCACCCGGTGGATCATCAAGTTTTGAACGAGGTTCGGTATACACACCATCTGGTGGAATGACATCATAACTGGACCCACATTTGAGACAACCTAGAGTTTTGAAGGACATGATTTGTTTCTTTATCAGGTTGTATGTAAAGATTTCCGGGTTAAGACAATGCAATTTGTCTATTCATAATTATTGATTTATTGCCCGAATCTCTTACCTCTCAACAAGGCTTTAAATTTTTTATATACCGGTTGTTATCAGTTATTGTATAAACTCCTAGACGACGTAGATTGATAGATACTATTTTTTGATATTCTGGATAGATTCATCTATTAATAACCTTCTTTTATTTCTAGTTGTGAAATTCATAGAATGGTTCCCTTTTTATCAGCAGATTAGATTGGAATTTGGATTTAGCACCGAAAAAGATCAGGACGCGGCTGAAAGACTAAGTAATATGATAAAAAGGAAAGCACTACTGTTGTCTAAATTGGAAGCAAAGATAGAGGGAAAAGACGTACTTGTTATTGGACCTGGCCCAAGTTTGGAACGAAATATCGAATTCATTAAGAAGAATAATAAAAAATACACAAAGATAGCCGCCGATGGTGTAGTTGAGATTTTATTGAATAAAAAAATAAGACCAGACGTAGTGGTCTCGGATCTAGATGGGAATCCAAAATATCTAAGGATGGCTGAAAACCTGGGCGCAATAATGGTTATACACGCTCATGGTGACAACGTAGAGTATTTGCGAAAATATGTTCCTAAATTTAGAAAAATAATAGGTACTACTCAGGTGATGCCTACTGAAAACGTATATAATTTCGGCGGATTTACTGATGGTGATAGAAGTGTCTTTTTAGCTGAAGAAATGAGGGCAAAGAGTATTACTTTAATGGGTATGGATTTTGATAACAATCCAAGAAAGGTTTCCAAAAATCATGACGTAGATTTTGAATTAAAGCGAAAGAAGTTAAAAACCGCAAAAAAATTGCTTGAAATGCTAGGAAAGCAATCTAAATCTAAATTAATTAACAAATCAAATTCACGTATAAATGGTATAAGATCCCAACCATGAAATTCTCATTTAACGTATACCATAAAATTAGCAAAAATAAAGCAATTTTACATAATTAATTGATGTGAAAAATTATTATATCTTTTTGATTTATTGAATCATGACATGTCAAGTTTTTCGGAGGATGATATTCGACGGGCAGCAGAAGTACGTGAATGGTTGATGAAAGAGGTTACCAACAAAAAAGAGGAACTGGACAAACTTCGCCAAACACTTTTTATTGTGGATTCCATTTTAAAAAAGGTAAGCTTCATAACCGCTTCAAATCTAGAATCTTCTGCTACTAATTTAAAGGAGAAAATTGTTCCAGAATTCCAATTGGTAAACGAAAAAAGGATTACTAATACAGAGCATGGTTCTAATCCAGCTAGGAAGTTAACAAGTACCGATAATACCCGTAACGATAATCAGGAAATGGAAATTAGGCCCATAAAGCGCGCAAAAGATGATCTTCTGATATCGAATGCAGTATACAATTCAACTTACGTTACCATACAACTTTCAAATGACATCATTTTAAATATTAATACACCTCCGTTCAAGTCCTTTTTCATAAATCGTATTTTGGAAGGCATGAAGACGAAAGATAGAGAAAAGTTTCAAAAAGGTGAAATTAATGAGAGTCAAATCATAGAATATAAAGTAGATACAGATGAACATGGAGACATTAGAAGCATTACGGTTTCAAATTATAGAGAAAGAGAACGGCTTAATGAAATTTTTAATACGGCAACATGGGTACTTACAAGAATGCTAGAAAAAGGAAATTAACGCAGATATGGATAAAATCGTAGTACTTGATTTTGGATCACAATACAGCCATCTAATTTGTAGACGGATTCGTGAGTCCAACGTATATTGTGAACTTTTACCATTTAATTCTCCTGCAAGCTTGATTAAAAAATTACAACCAAAAGGTATAGTATTATCGGGTGGTCCATCTAGTGTATATCAAAAAGGTTCTCCGAAGCCAGATATCGAAATTTTTAAAATGGGAATTCCTGTCCTAGGAATTTGTTACGGTCATCAACTTATTGTCGATCATTTCAACGGAAAAATAAAACGTTTTGATAACAGAGAATATGGTTATTCCGATTTGGTAATTGACAATAATTCAGATTTATTTAAAGGGATTAATAAGAAGATAAAATGTTGGATGAGCCACGCCGATGCGGCTGAAATAATTCCCAATGATTTTGAGATTTTAGCTCATACGGAAAATTCACACTCTGCCGCGATAGCAAATCGAGTTAGAAAATTTTATGGAATCCAATTCCATCCAGAAGTATCGCATACTGAAGAAGGAAATAGAATTCTGAGAAACTTTTCCCAAACAATTAGTAAGGCAAAACCCGATTGGTCAATGCAAAGTTTTATTGACTTTTCTATCAAAGATATCAAAAATAAAGTCGGGGATAGTAGAGTACTATGTGCCATTAGTGGTGGAATCGATTCAACAACTCTGGCTGTATTACTAAATAAGGCAATAGGTAAGAATTTGACGTGTGTTTTTGTCAATAACGGATTATTAAGATTAAATGAGGAAATACAGGTTCATGAATTAATAAACAAATATCTGGGTATTAACACCGTTAAAATTAATGCAGAGGAACGATTTTTGTCCAATTTAAAAGGCATAAGCGATCCAGAACAGAAGAGAAAGATCATCGGGGAAGAATTCGCTCAAGTATTTGTGGAGGTAACAAGAGACTACGGCCCGTTTCAATGGCTAGCCCAAGGTACCCTGTATCCAGACGTAATTGAAAGCGGCCTTTCTAAAGGCCCAGCCGCCGTCATCAAGACGCACCATAATGTTGGGGGTTTACCTGAATGGCTCAATCTGAAGGTGTTAGAACCTTTTAGGAGTTTGTATAAGGACGAAGTAAGACAAATTGCGGCTCTTTTAGAAATCCCAGATGAAATCATAAAAAGACATCCCTTTCCAGGCCCAGGATTAGCAGTTCGAATTATTGGTGAAGTCACCGATGAAAAAATTAGAATTGTTAGACAAGCAAGTAATATTGTTGAAAATGAATTAATGACATCAGGTTGGTATAATAAGGTATGGCAGGCATATGCAGCTGTTGGTGATGACCTTGCAGTCGGTGTACTTGGTGATGAAAGAGTATATGGTCATATAGTAACAGTAAGGATCGTGGAATCTTTGGATGCGATGACGGCTGACTGGTCAAGAATACCCTTTGATTTACTATCCAAAATTAGTAATAGAATAACTAATGAAATTAATGGTGTAACTTGGGTTACTTATACCATATCAAGCAAACCACCAGCTACTATCGAACCACAATAATTTACTGATACTGTGTATGGATGAAATCTATCGCTTCTGCTATAGTAGGAGGTTCGAATTCTATTTTTCCAATATATAATGACGCATACGCGTTTGAAAATAATAACCTTTCAGTTGTATCAAGACCCACAAAATATCCCACAAGATCTGCAGAGTCCCAACAATCGCCAGATCCTGTTAGTTTCTTTGGTACAGTATCGAAGGAATTAACAAATATGACTTCCTTTCCATCAGACCATGCAACACCAATCCTAGTATGAAGATCGATTTTTAGTCCAAATTCGGCTGACAATGTTTTCACAGCTACTTTTACATTTTCAATATGATTTAAATCCAGAGATAATCGGGACTCGAGATTGCATGCTTTTAAAAGGGAAGTACATTCATTCTGATTAATGCTTAATACGTCTATTGTATAGCTTAATTTTTTCAATGTATCTCTAAATTCTTCCTTTCTCGTTTCTATATCCGCAGGATCCAAGAAATGAAAAGATTTAGGAGAATTTGTAAAAAGATGGTAAGCTAGATCGGTCCCCTTAATGTTGCTTCCCCAATTTGTCAGAACTATACTTTTAGCGGACTTTATTATCTCAAAATCACTAGGGAGGCTAATCAATTCAGGACCAAAATTCTTATTGTCACCTACGTCACTTATCATCACATTTGCATATGATTCTCCGTTGTCATGAAACTCAAATGACGTAGTAGTCCCATGTTTGCCATTTTTTATTATAAGGTTAATTCTTCTTCCAAATCTTGAGAAGATTGTATGAAGTATTGATGATCCAATGTTATCCGCAACGGTAAATAATGTAACGGATAGTCCCATTTTAGCCAAGCAGTAAGCAACATTAACTGCATTTCCACCCTTAACATCAAAAGTATTTACTCCCCTTATACTTCCGCCTCCAATCGTTGTTTTGCTATTAATCATCCTAAAGAGATCATCTTTAGAATTTATTTTAATAAACCTGTCTAAAAAAAAATCAGGAAGTACAACTATATTACCTTCGAAATCAAGCCGTTTTAGTTTTTCGAACATTCACTAAAATTATTAGATATCTATGATTTTATTTAAAACGTTTCAATATTCAAAAAAAGGAGATGTTACTTTATGCGTTTTGTAAGAATTTGATATGAAATAAAATGAAGTTACTCCATATCCATGCCGCCCATGCCGCCCATGCCGCCCATGCCGCCCATGCCGCCCATGCCGCCAGGTGGACCAGCAGGCATCTTGGATTTACTTGAAGCTATTACATCATCAATTCTCAAAATCATGTTCGCGGCTTCTGTTGCGGATTTTATTATCTGTTGTTTAACTGCTAGAGGTTCTATAACATTCAGTTTGTGCATATCAGTAACAACAGTATTAATAACATCAATTCCTGTCCATTTTGAACCCTTACTCTGTTTAGCTCTGAGTGTAGTCATGGTGTCGATTGGATCCATACCTGCATTTACCGCTAATGCTAGAGGAATGGTATCTAAGGCGTCTGCAAACTTTAGAACGGCCAACTGGGCCCTACCTTCCATATTACCAGACCACTGTCGCAATTCATTGGCCACAAAGGCCTCTGGTGCTCCACCACCTGCAACTACAACCGGGTTTTCTAAAACGTCCTTCACTACCATTAATGCATCGTGAATTGATCTATCAGCTTCGTCGACAACCCTTTGAGATCCTCCTCGAATTAAAATTGAAACGGCTTTTGGATTCTTGCATCCCTCAATGAAGACCCACTTATCCGTTTCAACTTTTCTCTCCTCTACAAGATCAGCTGAACCTAAATCTTTAGAAGTAAAATCATCTAAATTATTTACAATCCTTGCACCGGTTGCTTTGGATAGCTTTGACATATCGCTTTCTTTGACTCGTCTGACAGCTAGAATGCCCTCTTTTGCCAAATAATGTTGTGCCAAATCATCAATACCCTTTTGACACAATGCAACGTTCGCGCCCACTTCTTTGATCTTATCAACCATTGCTTTCAACATCCTATTTTCTTCTTCAAGGAACATTTGCATTTGTTGAGGATCGTTAATTCTAATCTCAGCGCTCATCTCTGTTTTCTCTATTTCCAGCGCCGAGTTTATAAGAGCAATTTTTGCCTTTTCTATCTTTTTTGGCATGCCAGCATGAACAACTTCCTTATCTAGAACTATTCCCTTAACTAATTTACTGTCTCTTATAGAATTTCCTGGTTTCTTTTCTACTTTTATATTATCCAAATCTATTCTTAATTTCTTACCGTCATTGACGCTTTCAGCAACTTGCTTTGCTGCATCAACTACCATTTTAGCTAAAGTAGGACTATCATCAGATACAAGTTTTGAATACATGCTCGTCCTTGCAACGTTTGTCAAGACATTTCTATCGTTAACATCTATTTTAATGCCTATTTTTTCTAAAAATTCAAGAGCTTTTTCCGCAGCTGCTGTATAACCATCTACTATGACGGATGGATGTACGTCCTTATTTACTAACTCCTCTGCTTTCTCCAGCAACGCCCCGGCAAAAACAACTGATGATGTCGTACCATCTCCTACTTCGTTATCTACAGATTTCGCTACCTCAACCATCATTTTTGCTGCAGGATGTTGAACATCCATTTCTTTGAGAATAGTAGCACCATCGTTTGTAATTGTAACATCGCCAAGTGTATCTACGAGCATTTTATCCATGCCTCTAGGACCTAGACAAGTCTTTACCATTTCTGCAATAAGTTTTGCAGCTACAAAGTTATTTCGTTGTGCTTCTTTACCTTTACTCTCTCTTGTTCCTTCTTTTAAAATCAAAACTGGCATTCCGCCAGCTGTTGCTTGAATTGATTCCAACCCACATATCACCTAAATAGAATACCATACGTTTTATCATGCCTCTTTTAAAGTTTTAGAAAAAATGAACACAGCTAATTTGAAGTATGCCGATGATGATTCTAGCACTCGTTCCGGACAAGTTGATACTCTATGAGGTGTCATGAAATTTTCAATAGGCAAAATAATCCAATTTGCTTATCATATTCTATATTCATAAAGCCGCAGTCCTAATGAAATATCTAGATAGTAAATTACCTGCTAATTCATGTTTAAATAATTGATCATTCATATTGCCTCTAACCATAAATCTGACGGGGTACAAATTATTGATTCAAGAAGTAACTGTCACAGATCGGCTTAAAAATTATTATGAACTTACTAAGCCAAAAATTTGGTACCTCTTAGTATTTACTACATTTGGTTCAGCTGTAACTGCATCCTATTTGACTGATAACTTTCTCTCACCGGTCCAATGGATCTATCTCCTTGTAGGTATAGTTGCGGGATCTGCAGCAGCAGACGCCTTAACCGGGTACAATGATCGAGATATAGACGCCATAATGGATAGGACAAAAGCTCGCCCAATACCTTCTGGCAGGATTGCCCCCAAGAATGCACTCATTTTTGGATTACTTCTAGCGGCCATATCCCTATTCTGCGCTTGGTCAATTAACTACTTGACGTTTGGACTCATGGCCTTTGGTCTTTTCGATAACATTATTGTATACAGCAAATGGTTGAAGAGAAAGAGTCAAACGAATATTATACTTGGGGGCTTCTCTGGTGCGGTACCTGCACTAATAGGATACGTGGCAGTTACAACAGAGAACATAGAGGTAGGCTTAATAATGGCTGGTTTAGTTTTCCTGTGGATTCCAACCCATATTTGGAGTTTGGCCTTGCATGTAAAAAAAGACTATACGAAAGCTGGGGTGCCAATGCTCCCAGTTGTTACCGGTGAAAAAAGATCTGTGCAAGTGATAGCAGGTACAACGCTTCTAATGGTTGCGTTTAGTATTATACCCTTTTTCTTGAATCAATTTGGCTTGATCTACTTTGCGACTGCCATAGTAGGAGGAATAATTATGATAGTCGCCTCATTACGGCTATTGGTTAGGCCCAATGAGAAAGCTTCGTGGCTGCTTTTCAAAATCTCGAGTCCCTATTTGACTGCTCTGTTCATTGCATTCATGATTGATGCTATATTTCAATAACCATAGTTTTCACAATCATATAGAACTCTTGCAATTACGACGTGAGATTCTAAGCTATAGGGACTTATAGAATATACACTGTCGCATGCTCCACTTACTGCTTCTGAAAAATTTCCTCTTTGAAACCCTCCGACCACAAAACAATACTTTTTGGAACTATCTACAACATGTTTCCGTAAAATATCGCATATTTTAGTCTGGGTTCCCTTAACTGATAGTCCAAGAACTAGATCTGGTCTAATAATTTTATCTATCAAATCACTAAAGTCAACACCCTCTCTCAATTCTATTAAATTCGGTGTTTTCTTCTTTTTGGGATTGTTAAAGATGCCAGCCATCAGTCTTTCGAACCTAAAATAATTTTTTGGTATTCTCAGTTCTTGATTTAATAATATTAATTTATTATCAAACGTGGATACATAAACCTGCAATTTTTTCTGCTTAAATAATGGAGTCGAAAGTGCTTCAATAAGATCGAAATGCACTATATCTGGTCTACCACGTTTCCACCATTGTTCGATATTTTGTTCAACCATGGCTTTATGATGATAGCTAATGTCTAAGAGAATCTCATTTGGATGTCTACCAGTTCTTTGACAATGATTCTTTACAGAGGGATGATTACTAAGAATTTCAGGTACCAATTCTAATGCTGCTTCAGCAATCACTAGTGAATACAATCAAACTTACAGCTAATTCACTAGGAAATATGACATTTATTTCATAGCATTTTAATATATTAGAATAGAACAACTGGTAAAATGATCTTTAATGAATAAGAAGATTATAGAAATGATAGCAATTGAAAGAATAGAAATATTGATCAATAACGCATTGAGAGAAATAAATGATAATGAAAAATTGTCACAATCTTATGCAAATATGGCCCTAAAAATTGCAATGCGTGTTAGAATACGAATGCCATATCCCATACGCCAGCTATTTTGTAGAAAATGTAAGGAATTTATTGTTCCTGGAGTTAATTCCAGAGTAAGAACAGGAAGAACCAAGGTAAAATGTATTAGAATTACCTGCATGAAATGCAATCATGTCTATAGAAAGCTAATTTCAATCTAGAAATATTATCAAGTCCACTTTTATTGAATGTAACAATCTATACTTTACTTTACCTCTTTACTATTTGGAAGAATCGAAATTTGCTCTAATTCAATGATCGCGTTTAATCCGACCATCTAGATTCTGCTGGGGTTTATTCCTGCCCTCACGTTGAAAATTGGATGATCCATGACCTTTATTGTCAAAAATTTGTTAGAACCAACTTAGTTCAATAAAATGATTTATAAGGGAATTTCCAAGAAAGTTATAGAATATTATGGCTAAGGCTTATGATATTCCTGCAGATGTATTAATTACTCATTTGGCAGAAAATTTGAAAAAGGATAAAAAAATTGAGGTTCCTCAATGGTCTCAATTCGTTAAGACAGGTTGCCATGTTGAAAAAATTCCCCAAAATAAAGATTGGTGGTACATGCGATGTGCCTCATTGTTAAGGAAAGTGTACATTAATGGTCCGATTGGTATCTCTAATCTTAGAAGTGAGTATGGCGGTAAAAAACAGATTGGTTATAATGTTGCTCATCATAAAAGAGCTGGCGGTGCAATAGTAAGAAGGGCCCTACAGCAACTAGAAACTGCTGGTTATATAGCAAAAAAGAATAAAGGTAGAACTATTTCTGACGAAGGAATGAAAAAAGTTGATAGACTAGCCACTGAAATTTACAAGGAAATTGTTAATTCAAGGCCAGAAATAGCAAGATATGGCTAAATAATAATTAATAGTGAATAGTGATTAGAACATGTCTGTTTCACCATCAGATAATAACGCCGAAGAGGCAAGAAAACGCGAAGCAGAAGCAATGATGAGACAAAAAGTATTAATGGTTTTGTTGGATCAGGAAGCAAGACAAAGACTCACGAACGTAAGGATGGTTAAACCGGACCTTGCACTTGCGGTAGAAAATTATCTTATATCATCGGCTTCAACAGGAAAATTGAACAGAGCCTTAAGTGACGAAGAACTTAAGCAGCTACTGGTTAATCTGCAACAACCGAAAAAACAGTTTAAAATAAATCGTGTTTGACTCGAGCTTCCTGCTAGTCGAAAATTAGGTTTAATAATTAAGTCAACAGCTGTTGGAAAAATGTACCTCAGCTGAGTCCTGCTTGTCCTCAGAAAATTGTTTTTAGGCTCAACTGGCATGTGATATACTTGTCTATGTAATCCATTTTGAATTGAAATTCAATTGTATTTGAAATGTGTAAAAGCAAGATAAATATTTATATACAAATAATTAGTATACTAATAATTAGGATATATCGGTAATGCAAACCTATGATTATCGGAACAGTATCGGATTTATAGTTAACAGAACCGCCAAGGTTTTTGTCAAGGCCCTAGATTCTGAATTACGTGGAAAGGTAGGGGTCAGTTTTGGTCAGTGGAAGATATTGGTAATATTGTCGATCCAAGATGGTATTACCCAAAAGGAAATTGCTAATAAACTCGAACTCGAAGCAGCAACAATTATTCCAATTATCGATAAAATGGAAAAAGAAGGACTCGTAGTAAGACAAGCGGATAAATCCGATAGGCGAAACAATAGGATATACCGTACAGACAAAGCCGACGCCATATGGGAGCAAATGATCGAATGTGCAACAAAAATTAGAGAAATTTCTGTGAAAGACGTTTCTGAAAAGCACATAACAATTATGCGTAACTGTTTGGAAAAGATCTGTAACAATCTTAATACGCACTTTAATCTTGGCTGTGACACCAGTGATGCTTCCTCTGTTGATATATCAATTCCCTCATCTAACAGGAATGTGAAGAGAAAGTAAACCCTATGGAAGGAGTGATGTAGTAATAAAATGGGATCGTCATCATCAGAAAATAATAACGTTGAAAAAAGGAGAGACATGTTCCATTCTGAGTATCATAATCTACCTTCTTCATCTGTTAGGATTCCTATCAAGGCATGGAAAACTCTTGCAATTCTAAGTTGTGTCGCTACTATGGTAATGTACGCAGAAACGATGTTAATACCAGCCATTCCAGACCTTATTAAAAACTTTGACGTCTCGTATAGTATGTCATCCTGGATTCTTACAGCATACTTAATATCAGGTGCAGTTATGACCCCTATTGCTGGTAAATTATCAGATATCTATGGAAAGAAGAAGATACTGCTTATTATTATGGTAATTTATGTGGTCGGTGTTTCAACTGCAGGGCTTGCAACAAATCTATTTTTCATGATAATCGCAAGGGCAATACAAGGAGTGGGTTTGTCAATGTTTCCAATTGCTTTTGGAATAGTAAGAGACCAATTCCCAAGAGAGAAAATATCCATAGGTCAGGGTGTTATCACTTCTATGTTTGCATCTGGTGCAGTAATAGGTTTGTTAGTTGGGGGAACAATAATTGAAGACTATGGATGGCAATTCACATTCTTTACAATAATACCCGTCGCAATTACCCTTCTGTTAGTAATACGACGGTTTATTAACGTAGATAAAGAAAGCGCACTATACCAGGATGAAGAACAGTCTAATCAGGTAATTGGAACTTATCGCTCCACAGTAACCAATAATATTAGGACTGAATCGCCTGCAAGGCGAATTGATATAAAAGGTGCAATAACGCTTGCTATAGCTGTAACTTCGTTTCTATTAGCTTTTACTTACATGGAAACTGGCTTTGCCGGTAGCAACTCTAGCGGTAACACTACTTACTTTTCAGAACAAGTTGTATTGTATATTGTAGCAGGATCAATTTCGTTTATACTATTCATAATTACCGAAAACCGTACAAAATATCCATTGGTTGACTTTAAATTGATGTTAAACAAAGCCATTTTACCTGCAAATTTAATCATCATGATTGTTGGATTATCGATGTTCATGGTTTTTCAAACTATACCAATTTTAGTAAGAAATCCAGAACCTCTAGGTTTTGGAGAAGATGCAATTAAAGCGGGACATGTGCAGTTACCATTTGCTGTAGTACTATTAGTTTTTGGAGCTTCTTCAGGTTTCATAATATCGAAGTTAGGATCACTAAAGGCAATAATAGGTGGTTCTATAGTTACCGCTATCAGCTTCTTTAGTTTATTGACATTCCATTCGAGTGAATCCTTGATATCCGCAAACCTTGCGCTCCTCTCTGTTGGATTGTCCTTAACTAGTGTTGGAGCTATGAATGTTATAATACTTACAACACCAAAAGAGTTTATAGGTATATCCCTTGGTACAACTATGCTTATCAGAATTGTTGGAAGTTCAATAGGACCTGCTGTTGCAGGAATGTATATGCAAACACACCAATCTGCATTATATATCCTGGGAATTGTGCAAACATTTCCATCATTGGTATCATTTGATATGATTTTCCTCACCGCTGTACTACTTTCAATCGTGTCGATAGCACTTGCATTATTATTAAGGATGAGAGTCATGAAAATGTCGGTACCAAACCTTACTTAGAAAATAGATCTATAAAATGCGCTACTTCGTTATTCTGTCGCTGACAAATCCCACATTGCACATTCAACGAGAAAATTCCGATGTACCGACTTTCTATTTTTGAAATATAACCAGCTGACTTAAAAAATCGGCCAACTACAAACTTCAATAGCCGCTAGAGCTAAAATTACTGTGAAACTAGCTAAAGTAACAGCAGTTTTATTATTATTTCCCAAAAGCAAGGCCACAATTAGATGCTAACATGTGCATTAGTGCCTGATACCCACTAACTCACGGTTATTTTAGTACAAATTGTCTACTGCTGTGACAAATAACTATATTAGTCTAAGAACTTTTCAAAAAATTCATGAAAGCAGCAGTATTTAGAGAATATAGTCAAGATCCTTTGAAAGTGGTGAAGATAGACGATGTCGACACCCCCAAAATCAAACCTAATGAAGTTATGATAAAAGTTGATGCCGCAGCGTACAACTATAATGATCTTTGGGCAATTTGGGGAGATCCAGTCAAGGTGCCACTTCCGCATATCTCAGGGAGTGATGTTGCCGGCACTGTGGTTGAGGCTGGTGACGAAGTTACAAAATTGAAAGTTGGTGATAGAGTGGTTTCTCATTCTAATATGAGCTGTAGGGTATGCGATATGTGTACATCCGGAAGAGAATATGATTGCAATGAACGGCTCATTTGGGGTTTTCAAACTGGTCCTCTCTGGGGCGGTTTCTGTCAATATACCCATTTGCCAGAGGTAAATGTTGCCAAAATACCTGATTCCGTGTCGTTTGATGAAGCAGCAGCAGTGTCAATGGTTGGTATGACAGCTTGGCATATGCTTGTAGGAAGAGCCAAGATAAAACCCGGACAATCAGTCCTTGTAATGGGAGGAACAAGTGGTGTAGGAATGGCAGGAATTCAGATAGCGAAGCTATATGGTTGCAGCGTAATTGCGACAGCTGGTAATAAAGAAAAGATGGATAAATGTACTGAACTAGGTGCCGATCATGTTGTAAATCATAGAGAAGCAGATTGGTATAAAAAAGTAAGAGAAGTAACTAAAAAGCAAGGCGTGGATGTAGTTTTTGAACATATTGGAAAGTCAACTTTTCCACAAGAAGTTAGTCTCCTTAAGATGGGAGGAACCTTGGTAGCTACCGGAGCAACTACTGGATATGATTCAACTATCGATCTTAGATACTTGTTCTTCAAAGGGACCAATCTACTTGGTTCAACTCAGGGGAATAAAGCAGAACTAGAACAAGTAATATACTGGACTGCTATGGGCAAGATAAAACCATTGATTAGTACAGTCCTTCCTTTCTCGGAAATGGCAAAAGGACACACCATGATGGCTAATGGAGAGCAGATAGGCAAGATTGTAACAACGCCTCAGAAGCTTTAACCTTTCATTTTTTAGTTTGTAAATGTTCAGGAGTTTATTGTTTATTCCTGGAAATAATGAGAGATTTTTAAAGAAATCAATTAAACTTCAAGCAGACATACTATGCTTTGATTTGGAAGATTCTGTACCTTCTAATGAAAAAGAAGCTGCTAGAAATTTGGTTGCAAGGTATCTAGCATCTAGACAAGGAGAAAATGATTCATTCATTTATGTCAGAATCAATTCATTTGATTCTGGTTTGGTTGATGGAGACCTCGAGCGGATAGTAATGAATGGATTGGACGGTATCGTTCTACCAAAGATTGGTAATAGTGAAGAGGTAACTCAAATTATTCACAAAATTGATGCGATTGTCTCTAAACGGAAATTAACCTCAGGAATTCGAATAATACCATCTATAGAAACTGCAAAAGGAGTAGTAAATGCTAATTCGATTGCCTCATCCCACAAAAATGTTACAGCGCTAGTTTTTGGTGTCTTCGATTATTTATATGACATGAATATTGATGTTGAATACGATGATTTTGTAAGCTACAATTATGCCCGGTCAAAAATTCCTGTGGATGCAAGAGCTGCTGGCATTGACGCCTTGGATGGCATATGGCAAAATGTAAACGATATTGATGGTTTGATTAAAGACTCGGCAATTGCAAAAAAACTGGGTTATTCAGGTAAAACGTTGATTCACCCTTCTCACATAAATCCCGTTCATGATATTTTTAGACCTACAAAGAAGCAAATAGAATGGGCAAAGAAAGTATTAGCTGCATTACAAGATACATTTGAAAAGGGAAACGTGAGGGGTGCAAAATTATTAGAAGGTAAAATGATTGATGCGGTACATTATAAACAAGCAAAGGCCGTCATTAGCGCAGCAGAAAAATAAGATTATTTCACAATTAAAGCGTTACTACCTATCGAATCTCCAATAAATCTATCTGCGACTGTATTTTATACATATAGTGGATAATTTGTTTAATATCTCACAACAACCCATTCCAATCTGCATACGGACATTGAATAAAAAATGAAATTCAAAGTGAACCTCATTGTCCAAAGCACATGTAATATACTAATATTCAGAAGTAACAAGGTTAATCGACGCTTATTAATGCATATATCCTAAATCTACTAATGACTAAAAAAAATAAAAACAGGAACAAATCTAATTTTGAAGAGAGGTTGACCAAAGTTGGTTAATTCTTCTGAATGTCTAATGATTGCAAAAACTTGTAAATCAAATACCTCTACTGGGAAGGTCATTTATACGGTTGAGAGTCCCGATTCTATTATGTATTTGGGCAAAAAAGATATTTTGTTCAACCAATTGATTGCTTGTGAAAAGTTAATTGGTTATGCTAAGGATAACAGTGATCAAGAAGTAATCCGATCAGAAATTAGTGAGCTAAAATTGATACTGGACCTTGTGTCATAGCCTTTCATTGCATATGATGTTTAACTAATCCAAAGTCTAATTAGGATTTGGTGATTATATTATTAGAATATAACCTATATACTGAGCAGCTCCAACCTAACTTAGTGTCTAGTTCACAATCACACAGAGATAGAATTTACATAATTCGTGACATAATCATGAAACTTGTCGAATATGGTCAGCTTAATCAAACTGCCTTGGTTAGTTTTTGTGGACTAAACTTAAAGAAGCATAGATCGATATTTGACAAAATGGAGCTCAACGGTTTGATAATTAAGACAGAAAAAAGTTTAGGAAAAAGAACTGTAACTGTTTATAGTGCAACCCAAAAGGGATTAGAATTTTGCAGAGGTATAATAGAACCCTACGAAAAACTATTCCCGAGATCAATTGAGATGAATTCTAGTTAGGTGTACTTTAATCCAAATTTAATGGATCAATAAGACTGCTCTAAATCAAGAATTAATCCTCGGAGTCTTCTGTGAAACCGAACTCTGACGCTATAGCCCTATGTATTTCCTCTTTATCGATCATATAATTGTCGTACCTTTTGTTCCAAGTACTAACCATCCGATATTGCCTAAGTCCAGCAAATATCCAGATTGAAGAGATAGCTATTACTAATCCAAGTAATATTATCAAAGCAAGTCCAAATTCATCCTCATTTTCAAGAATGGTAAAGAATGATGGGTGAGTTAATAAAAATATTGATAATGCAATTGCAATCGGAGCCAATATCAAAGCTGAAATGGAGACACCTTTTAAGACGGTTCTAATTTTTGATATTTGTTCAATAAAACCGTCCACCAGACTCAAAATATCGGTGCTACTTGTTGTCATATCTCGCTTTTCACTTCGGGGCTTTCCCATAATCAACGGTACAATGAACTCTAGTATTTATATTCTGGTTTGGCTCTTCTACGTTATGAATAGAAACTTCATCTGGAGAATTGATAAATATTATTTTCTTAAACAATTTCAATCCCAGGCACGATTAAATGTTATTCCCTTAATAGATGAAAAAGTATCAATTACTACGTTCTCGTAATTCGCTTTATGATTATTAATAGAATCCAATCTTCAAACAGTCCCTCCTATGGAATTAATAAACCTCGACTTCAATTTCACTTTTTATACTAACGATTTGGTTAATTAACTTAAGTTAACAAAGTTCAATGAGCACTTTGAACATCAAAAAATGAAATAAAACGCCTTTTAATTTTACGCGGGGAAATATCTAAATTCTTTTAGAATTCCAATGATTTACTGTTCAAAAATGAAAATATGGCAATTTGAAATTTTAGAACAACGATTATTATTTATCTTCACTCATTTAGTACAACAGTTATAAAGCAACGAAAATTATTTGTAAATCAGTTTTAACCGTGAATACCGATATTCCTTGCTACTCTCAAATAGTCTCTATAATAGGAACGATAAGAGGTATGAAATGGAATTTAGATTTTACTTATCATGTCCGGACAGCACAATTCAATATTCAAAAGTCAGGTATTAAGTAGGTCTGAATCACCTGCCCACAGAATGGAATTTTAATCACCAATACTAGGCGATCTATATGTAAAGGATGCGATGAGAGTAGCTAACAATAAATTATCAAAAGACGTATCGATCGAGTAAACTCTCCAATTAATGACCCGAAATAATAGTAAAATGATTCTGGTTGTTGATCATGATTATGTACTTCATGGTGTTATATACAGACATAATCTATTTGAATTTCCAGAAGAATATCGAAAGTCCTTTAACCTGGAAAGTATTATGATAAAAGAATCGTATTTTGCCTACAATTCAAATTCACTTCACAACACCCTTGTAAGACTTTCGTCAAATGACCTAAGAAATGCCCGTGTTATCAAATGATGATAACAAAGTCATTGGAATAATTACTATATCAGATTTAGTAAAACTATATGACAAAGAAGTAGGTAAGATTACTAAATGATTAAATCAATCTAATCTCACTGCTAAAAATGATGATACCATTAGCAGTGATCACTTTAGGGGTAAGTCTTCTCACATTTATCAATAAAACTGCATTTCAGTATTTCTCTAGTGTGTAGAATAGACTGAAAGTGGGACTGAAATATGGGATTTTCATTATATTAAATAAAAATTAAAGATGCAGATAATCAATAGAATACGAATTACTAATTGTACTAGTATGCTCACTTGTTAGTTAGATCATCAAATAATCAAAAATTATCAAGTTATATTCTCTGTGGCCGCACTAGTAGTGCTCTAGTTGGTGAAATATTTTTATTACGTACGGAATTCTTGATTGATACTTTGTTTACTGGTATCGTAGAAGGTACAGGAATTGTCAAATCAATAGTCAAAATAAAGGATACAAAAAGGACAGCAGATAATACTATAAGCATTGATCTAGGAAATCTAAGTAAAGGCTTGCAAGTAGGGGCGAGTGTAAGTGTCAATGGTACATGTCTTACAGCAACAAAGATTGTAAAATCTACAGCATTTTTTGAGGTAGTAAAAGAAACCATGAAAAGAACATCTTTAGGTATGCTAAAAGTTGGAGAGCACGTCAATTTGGAGAGAAGTCTAAAGATAAGCGACAGGATCGAAGGACATATGGTTTTGGGCCATATTGATGACGTAGGAAGAATTAAGGATATTGTAAAAATACCTACTGAAACAAAAATAATGATAGAGGTGAGTAAAGACGTTACAAAATTTCTGGTACCGAAAGGCTCCGTTGCTTTAGACGGCATAAGTTTTACCATTGTCGATGTTTGGAAGAATAAATTTTCAATAGCTCTGGTTCCTCATACTTTGGATGTTACTACGTTCAAAACTAAACATAAAGGCGATAAAGTTAACATTGAGATTGATATTCTAAGCAAATATGTAGCAAAATTTCTACCACATTATTTGTAATTACCAGGAATTCAGTAAACTATATAATAGTACTTTACGCTTTAGAGCACGTGTCATTAGTTCAAGACGCAGTGAGCGCCCTAAGCAATGGTAAGTTTATCTTAATTCACGATAGTGAATCTAGAGAAAACGAGGTTGATATGGTCAAGGCCGCTCAGTTTATCAATCCACACGATATAGCGACTATGCGGAATGATGCCGGTGGTCTCATTTGCCTAGCTATATCCGGTGAAATTGCGTCAAAGTTGAACTTAATATTTATGCATGATTTGCTATTAGATGCTTCCAAAAATAATCCTGCATTCTCAAAAATGGTAACTTCAATTGCCCCATATGGTGACCGACCCTCATTTTCAATTACTGTCAACCATGTTGATACTTTTACAGGAATAACTGATAGAGATAGAGCACTTACGATTACAAAGATGGCCGAAGTATGCTCTGACATAGATAATTTTGGAATATCTGAATTTTTTAAGAAATTCCGGTCTCCTGGCCACGTACCAATATTAATTGCTGCAAAGAAATTGTTAAAAGAGAGATCAGGCCATACCGAACTATCTGTCCAGCTAATGAAACTGGCAAATTTAATTCCAACAGTCGTTATTTGTGAAATGCTAGATTCAGATACAGGTGGGGCCTTAACGGTTAAGAAAGCAGTAGAATATTCCGCAAGATATAAAATTCCACTAGTTGAATCTCTTCAGATAAAACAAATTTATGTGAATTGAGTATAATTTGAGAAAAATAAGGCTAGCTATAGTCGTAGCTGAATTTAACCAAGGGATTACTAATAAAATGCTAAACACTGCCAAAAATCATGCAAAAAATTTAAACATCCATGTAGAAAAAATAATCCAGGTTCCAGGGACTTTTGATATGCCTTTAATAGTTGAAAAACTTCTTCAAAGTGAACAAATAGATGCAGTCGTCACGCTAGGTGCTGTAATAAAGGGAGAAACAGGACATGACGTAGTTATAGCTAATAACACTGCAAGATTACTATCCGATATTTCTTTAAAATATCAAAAACCTGTTACACTTGGCATTACCGGTCCTGACATGACAGTAAAACAGGCAAAGAACAGAGTCATCGCTGTTCCAAAATTGGCAGTTGAAGCAGCACACAAAATGGTAACAACATTAAGAGCGCTCGACGATATAAAAGGGAATGTATAGATATAATTGACAATTCAAATCACCATTATAAAGATAGAAGATTATGGTCCATGGACACTAAAGTTGGGAAGCGATAGAGAAGCGCAATTACAAATATTTCAATCAAATTTATATTGCGATTTGCAAAAACTGTTCTCTAAAAGGGATGCTATAGTTTATTTTAATAGATTTGATGAGTTAATTGCAATCACTAATGGATTATCTTTGGAGGACCATCTTTCGATTGAACAGGAAATTAATAACATGCATAAAGACCTAAATATATCGATGTCTGTTGGAATAGGCGCAACCTCACTAGATGCAAATATTGCAGCGTATCATTCACGTAAAAATAATAATTTACTAGATAAAAGCAGGCTGATATATGCAAATGATCAAGTTCAATCAATGTATAATAATTCAAGCAAATTATCTTCAGAAATGTTCGCTCAGATTATACATCTCGATATAGATAATTCTACTAAAGTTAGTAACATCCTTTCCCCATATGAAATTACAACAAGAATAATGAAGATGCTTTCTAGTCTTATTGAATTATTCGTTGAGCAAAAATCCATGACTTTTTTTCTTGGAGGTGACAACTTTATGGTTATCTCTAATGCAGTAACAAAAGAGAAAATTTCTCTAATAATTAGTAAAATCTACGAAAGTCAAAATATCAAATTAAACTGTGGGATTGGGACAGCGGCTACTGGTAGAAAAGCAGTACAGGCTGCTACAGAAGCCTTGGATACAATTCGTAATCTAAGAGATCAAGGGATATCACAGCCCATATTTGAAATAAAATGGATCTAATCGTAAAGAACATCAGTCTACTTTTTGGAGAAAATCTGGATTACATAGACAATGGGTACATAATTATTAAAAGTGGAAGAATTAAACGTGTTGGTAGCGGAGATTACAGAGAAAAAGATGATGGACCGATCTATGACGGAGAAGGGATTCTTGCATGCCCTGGATTTGTTAATGCTCATACTCATATAGGCGATTCTATTGGTAAGGATATAGGTATTGATTCATCTTTTGAGAGTAGAATTCATCCAATTCATGGTATCAAAAACAAGATTTTACAAAAGAGCGATAGAAAACATCTAATCAAGTTTATGAGAAGTTCCGCGATATCCATGATGAGAAATGGTATTGTAGTGTTTGCAGATTTCAGAGAAGGAGGACTACAAGGAATAGATCAAATTAAAGAGGCCACATCTGGATTATCTATAAAAAGTATAGTATTAGGTAGACCGGAGCACTACTATGATATATCGCGGGATTTTTACAATAATCCTAAATTTGGTCTTAATGTTATAAGACTAATTCGTAATATACTGAAATTCGCAGATGGGTTGGGTATCAGTGGAGCAAATGAAAATACTGACGGTTCATTAAACCAGTATAGGGAAATAGTTCAAAAAAAATCTATGAAAAAAAAATACTTGATAGGAATTCATAGCTCTGAATCACCAGAATCGGGAAAAAAATCAATGACCATTACTGGTAAAAGCGAAGTGCAAAGAATAATCACAAACCTTATACCAAATTTTATCGTTCATTTAACAAACGCGTCTGATGCGGATATCCAACTTGTTGCAAAGAAAAAAATTGGAGTTGTTGTTTGTCCAAGAGCTAATGGTACCTTAGGGGTTGGAATACCCAAGATAGCAAAGATGTTGAACTTTGGATGTCGTATTGGTATTGGAACAGATAACATTATGATTAATTCTCCTGATATGTTTCGTGAACTAGATTTCATTTGGAAACTAAATAGATCACTGTCGGATAAGCCAATTTCTGCAAGAGATATATTAAAAATGGCGACTGTCAATGGCGGAAAAATCCTTGGAACTAATTCTGGGGCTATAATGGCCGGTTACGCCGCAGATATCATTTTTATCGACAAAAATAATTTGGATATTTCACCGATGCATGACCCTCATACTTCTATAGTGCATAGGGTAAATACAAACGCGATACTTAATGTCATGATAGATGGTAAATTTGTGGACGGAGGTGTAATCTAATTGTATACTATCCTAAATGCGGCGATATCAATAGATGGTAAGATCGCTACTATAGAGAACGACTCGGCAGTCTCTTCTAAACTGGATTTGATGCGAGTTCATAAGTTAAGATCAACAGTTGATGGTATTGTGATAGGAATATGTACAGTATTGAAGGATAATCCTATGCTAAATGTACGGTACCCAACCAAAGTGGCAAAGAACCCTACAAGAATCATAATTGATTCAAAAGCAAGAATTCCATTAGATTCACGCATTATTGAGTCATCAAAGAAAATTCAAACTATTATTGCAGTAACACATAAAGCTTCTTTTAAGAAAATCCAACAACTGCAAAACAAGGGGGTGCAAGTATTGGTCTCTGGGAATAGAAAAGTGAATATCAGAAACCTATTCCAACAATTAGAAAAAATGGGCCTAAAAAAAATAATTGTTGAAGGTGGTGGGGAAATAAACTGGTCTGTATTGAAATTAGGCCTTGTCAACGAGCTAGTTGTCACAATATCACCTATCATTATAGGTGGAAGAAATGCAAAAACATTGGTTGAGGGTGAAGGATATACAAAAATCTCTGATGGGATTAAAATGAAACTAACAAAGACAATAATACAAAATAAAAATGAAATTGTGTTATTTTATAAACTAAGATGAAACTTCATCCTTTGAACTAATATCCAACAAAATCTGCTCTATTTTATATCTCAATGCATCTTTAACCTTCTCATTATTTACCATATTGAGTGAATTTTTACAGTTTGGGCATTTGAAGAATAGTTCCATCGCGTAATCAAATTTTATTCTTGGACAACTTGTATTTCCACAGTGGTAAAATTCAGAAGATTCTTCATATTCTAATCGTTTCTGAAGTCTGTCTAAAATCTTTTTTTTCTGATTTTCAATAAAATTCTCTGCTTGATCTCTTTTTGCTCTCCATCTATACACAAACCAACCTTTTTTTTCGTCCTTGACTCTGATGCCAGTAATTAAGGCCTTACCGAACATGTCATACAATACCTTCCTAATTATATTAATCCGCATACCCGTAGCGCCTGCTATCTCTTCGTCTGTAGCATCTTCAGTATTCAACAAAGCCCTTGCAACTTTATGATATTCCTCTCCACCTATCAGATTGGCTATCTTAACAAATGGATCCTCACTTTCAGCTGAATGCATCCAAGTAATTATAAGTCTTTTTTAGTTATATATTTACCGTCAACATGTGGTTAGTCAAATTTCAAGTAATAAAGGAATGGAATAAGTTGATGAAGCTCGATATTTTTGAATTACCCAATGAAAAGTGGATACAAATATTCAATTTGAATTAGAGAGCTAATTATTTCTAACATGATAGAATAAATTTTTTCATTTAATAAATTATCGAAATTTGTAGTATAAGCTAAAGATATTATAACCTTAGGAAGTAATTTGATCTCGATTGCGTATTATTTAATACAAATAAATAAAATAATTTAATTACATTACAGGCTCTTTAAGGACTTTAAGCTCTCCGTTATTCTTGTTCTCGATTCCCATGATTTTCAATATTCTCCTGGCATTATCTTCTGTTTCTCTCTGAATAATATTTCTTGCCATTTTTAGTCTATATGTCTCTGTCCAATGTTGTCCAATCTTATATTTACCCCGAATCTGCTCTGGAACAACCTTCAAAACAGTAACCTCTCTAACTGAACGCATATTTGGCGATAGTGGCTCAAAGCCTCCTTCCTTTTGATATTTATTCATTAAAGCGTTTAATGCGATTGCTTTTTCATTTGTATCTTGGACAATAGAAGCATTTCCTTTGATAACTATGCTAATGTACAATGTGTCTGCCTGTGAAGCATCGGTAGGATGAAAATAATATGATGGCAAAAAACAAACATAAGAATCAACTTCAAATCCAACTTTGGAGTTTCTTTTGGTATTTTCTATTTTTTCTCCAAATGGATGGGAGTGCATGTATATTGCACCAATATTTCTATTATCTGTCATGGTATCAATTAAACCATTTTTAACATAAACAAAATTCATCGGTATTATTTGTGGAAAACCTTGTTCGTCTATTGATGCAATTCTACCAACACTTTGTTCATTTAGAAAGTTAACTATATTAGCTAAAGATTTTATTTCCAACTTTGGTATTAGCTGCATATCTAGATTTGTACTCTAGTAATATAATTAAATTACTATATTAATGGAGCATATACCCACTTTATAAGTATGGCATGCTCAAATATAATAGAAATTGCAGCAAAAATTGCAGGAAAAACACCCACAGATAATTAATTTGGATCTATTCGGACAATCTATCAAATCAGAATATACTAGAATAGTATATACAACTTGTTTAAAAAAATATTTCGAGTTTCCACGATCTAGTAAATTCATTAATATGACAGACACCACAAAGATAGAAGATCATATAACTGACTTTATAACATCCATGAAAAAAAACGGGAAGTGTTTTCGTGCAATATACAACTATGTTTCTGCTATTTGCAAGTTCTATAGAATGAATCGTGTAACTTTGGATACAAAACATATTAGGGAATATTTACCAGAGTTTAGAAAATCAAAGAAAGATAGGCCTTATGAACATGAAGAAATTCAACGATTATTAGAAATTGCAGATGAAAGGATGCGAACTGTAATCCTATTATTAGCTTCTACTGGTATGCGTATCGGAGCGATTCCTGATCTTAGACTAAGAAATATTGAAAAGGTCGAAATTGAAGCTGATGTAACATCAATTTATAAAATAACAGTTTATGAAGGTTATAAGGAAGAATATATTACTTTTACATCTCCAGAATGTACTATCGCTATTGACAGTTACTTGAAAATGAGAGAACGCTATGGTGAGAAATTAAATTCAAATTCTTTTCTAATTAGGGAACAATTTGACATAAGGGATCCATTTGCCATTTCTAAATGTAAGGAAGTAAGGGCAAATACATTAACAGGGAAGTTAATTGATCTTGCTGTACGGGCAGGAATAAGACAAAAAGAAGTCTTAGAAGGGAAACCGCATGGCCATGGTGCTATTAGAAAAGACATTCCTATTGCACATGGGTTTAGAAAGTTCTTTACTACTCAACTAGTAAAATCAGATGTAAAAAGTGAATTAAGATGGTTGTTGGAAGGCCATAACTTGAAGGCAAATGATTCCAATTATGTAAGAGTTTCAGAAAAAAGTTTATTGCAGGAGTATGAAAAAGGAATTGATAATTTAACAATAGACCCAGCTAATAGGCTACAGAGAACAGTCGAAATTTTAAAAATTGAAAAATCTAGAATAGATATGCTAGAAGCTAAGATACAGAAGCTAGAAAAGAAACACGATCGAATTAGATAGTTATTTCTATTTCCTTTTTATTCTGGCAACTCGACCGCTTTTTCTCACAAACCAAATCCATATAAACCCAAGAATTATGACAACAACACCCATCAATGGATTAGATGGAAGAGTTGTAATTCCTATTATTATTACTACGATGGTAATTAAATAGTATACGCCTTTTTCAAATCGCATTTACTTACTATCCACTGGTGCTAAGGGATCTTATTATCAATTGTGGTTATTTTTATTCCCCTAGCCAAAGCCATCGAATTGGTCAATTGAATTGAATTGAATCAAGCGTTGTCTGTATCTCTTTCATCACAGAATCAAAGTTCTCTTTCGGACTCAAAAATATTATCGCATATAAGTCACCTTGTTTCTGAGTTAGAATAAGCATTCCCTTATAAGGAACATCGTAACCCTCAGGTATCGTAGTTAAAAAACTGCCTATCTGTGGTAAACCAGAGAAAGAATCTAAGAGTTTTGATGGAGAAGAAAGATTGAGGAAATACCTGTAGCCAGAATTGCTATTACCAAAATATATTTGATCAGCGGATTCTAATACCCCCTTGTCCGCAAGAAATTGTGTCACAAATGGGCCTGCAAGGAATAATGGAAAGCTGAGGAAGTCGGGAGCCTTCTTTACTCCAATGACGCTTTTAGTAGAATTTTGGAACCAAATTAATGATGTTGAATTATTATCAGGATTTGCTTGCCAATTTGAGGGAGGAGTGATCTTAATCTCTGCATTAGCAAATGTTGGAGAAAATACTAATGAAACTGCCGCTACTAATATCACTACACCCAGAGGTTTATTCAACAATCTATTCTTCATATTATTTCTCTACTAAAATAACAAGTCCAGTTATCAAAGTTATTGCTACACTAGCCAATGACACGATACTCCATTTTTCAAAATCGTAACATACCCCACTCATACTATCTTATATTCCTCTTCATATTTTTAATCATGATGCTTATTTCTTGTTTTTGTTCTTTCTTATGTGATTCTAAATGATCATTTACTAAAGAATATTTCTGAACCAGTTGCCCGCAGATATGACATGTCCATTTGGTCATTTTTGGTTCATCAAACTTTCTATGTTTATTATGATGCCAATCGATTCCATTTTCCCTCTTTATCTGACATTTCTATTTTCTCTTTGCAATAGTCACAAGTTTTGAGATACGATTTTGTCATAGGTATACTTTAGTGTCCCTAAGTATATATACATTTGGACACATGGGTATACCTTAAATATTAGAAACTATAAAACGTGGTATGCTAAAGCGTACCGTAGATTTGGCTAAAAAGAAAATGGAATTTGTGGCTAAGTACAGTCCACAGGGAAACAAGATGATAATTATAGTTCCTAAAGAACATCATGATTCAATAAAGAAATTAAAGAATCCATTACATGTCTTAATAGAGGAAATTATAGAATAATGAATGATGATGAAATAGATATATACACAAGTATTTACAAAAGAGCCTGAGTAAGGTCCAGTGATAGATAAGGTTAGCATTAAAAGCATATAATTTTGAATAAACATAATAAATCATGGCGGCTGGAACGACCTGTTTAAACTGTGGTCATAGTAGAAGTCAGCACTATTTTATGATATGGCAGCACGAATTACCGGGAGATACTGGTACTAATTATTGTAAGGTTTGCAATTGCAAAGAATTTCAAGAAAAATAACTGAATCAAGTAGAATCGTATTAAATATTCACAAGAAGACTGAATAAGTAAAAAATTGATCAGTGTATACTCTTAATTGTCAGTTTACTTTTGCGGTGCCGCAGGTTCTTTATTTCCCATATCGTTCGTTTTAAAAACTGTCCCATAGATTGGTGTTTCACCAAAGTGCATTTCAAACTTGGCTGGTTCAAAGGTTGGATCAAACCAAATTGATATTAGGTTATTGTTAATGATCTTTATCTCAATTGGAACGTCGGCTAAAGGCCCTTCCTTCAATGTAACTGTTGCAAGACCCTTGTACGTTACTGTATCGTTTTCAGTTTTCACATCGGTAGGAGAAAAATTCGATATATGATGTTGATGTCTAGCGGACCCGTTTACCATGGTCATGGTAAATGTTGCATCGAACTTTGCCGGGTTGGTTTGATTGAAATCTGTCATTGTCTTGTTTATTATATTGGTTACCCAATTCCCCGACAAGATCCATTCCGGAGACTTCATTGGTTCTGAATGCTGAATGCTTGCAATGCTTCCGTAATTCGACCCTTTTTCCATACTTCTTCCCATGTGTGAATATGGCACTGCATGGGTTACAACAACCAAGGTCGGAACGAAAACTAATACGAAGCCAATTAATACAATAGCGATAAATTCCTTTTTCTTAAACGTTGAAAGGCTAAGGGACAGTACAATGGCTGTAATAAATGAAGCCAGCATTGTAGTCTTCATTAGTAACTCTTAATACGCTATACAAATATTTAAGAAATTATTGCTTTAGTTTCCAATAGTGGAAATTTCAAAGAATAGTTGAGTATGAGTATGTCTTTTTTTCTAATTCATGTTGTTCATGAAATCTACTAATTCCAGTTTAACTTTGGCATCATTCTTTTCTAGGCTCAGAGCATCCAACCCTTGCCTTAGTTTCTTTATGTCATCTATTTGCTTGACTGAAAGGTCTGGGATTTTGAGAATATCCTCTTCCATTTTTATGAAATCCTGTATCAACTTCTTTGTATATTCGGAATTGCTCTCAACCAGGCTTACGGTGGCGAGTCAGCCTTTATATCAATTCCTATACTAAGTTACAGGAAAGGATCTCCCTCTCCTACATGTGACTTAGGTTTTAAATTAATAAATGCCATAATGCAATCATGGGTCGAACGATTCCATCTTATAGAATTGCATCAGAAATGGAAATAAGGAAATGGAAACCGTTTAGAAAATTGTTGGACAAGAAAGACAGAAAAACATTTGATGATATGGTATCTATTCCACGATTCTATAACGTTGCGGGCACTATGGCTTGTAGACCTGTCTCAATTCATCCAATTTTAATGTCGATTATATTTGAACGCTACAAGCAATTAAGGAAAGATGACAGCAATAGATAATAAGATTCCTTTAGCACCAGTTGAAAGTGGGAATAGCAAATGATAACTGCATCTGACAAAGTGGTAGTGACAATACTAGTTCTAATTGCAGTAGCAGTATTTCTTGCAATATTCTTTGCTGTATTGAATTGGAATTACCCTAAAGCGATCGCAGTATATGGACACACTGATCCTTTCGAATATTATGAATACCCTACATCTGTCTAGGCTCTATTCTTCTGAATATTGCAATAATATTTGGTTTGGATTGACTAGAGTCGAATAGTATCAAAATTCCGAATTAATGTACATATCATTTTTCCCTGCTTCGATAATCAGTTATCGACTAATAGGCAAACTTAATAGACTATTTTACATTCATGGTTGACATGGAACAAACAACAATGTTAGCAATCATTGCTCTAGCACTAGCATTAGGGCTAATGACTGGTGTGTTGGTAGTTGAAACAAACATAGCAAATGCAGTAAATGAACACGCCATTAAGGCATGTCAGAAGTCCAAGGGTAAAGTCCCGTTCTGTATCGTCTAACTTAAACCCCTTTTTTTTGGATATCGATTTAAAAGATTGATTGCCTTGCATCTGCCACGGCTCGATATTGTTGATGATTTAGATTTTAAATTCAATAGTCGATAACTTAAGTGAAATTCATATTTTCTAATCGTTTGTTCAATTTGCTTCTATTTGGTAAACTTTGAAACTAGGAATAAAAAGAAAGAACATTACCTGGTAGATTACTTTATTATCTACTAACTGATCCTCTGATCACTTATCCTCTGATCACTAATGATAAGGATCAAAGTAACATCACTGATTCAAATAAACCTTGCGTAACTTTTTTCCTAGCTGGTTTAAATATTACGAATCCCCAGTATACCATTACCTAAACACAGGCAACTGGTGGCTCGGTTGTTTCTTGTTCATCAGTCTACCGCGTTTCCATCAGTTGCCTAATACTCTTTATTATAGTTATGTTATTTTATTTTAAACCTTAAGTTACTTACGCTATAACTGATATAATTAAGTGAAATTCATTTTTTCCAATCGTTTATTCTGGTTATCTGATAATAATTGTTCGACTAATAAAGAATCTTCATATAACCATTTTCATTAATTAGAGGGACATGAAATCGTTACTTCTGTTTGTTGCTGCCATCACGGTAATCGCGAGCATGATGGTATCAACTACGCAAATTACAAAAATAGTATACGCGGATCCTGATGGAAAAAGCAAAGCCTAGATAGGGGAAGGGAGTGCTGCTGGATCGGCATGCCAAAAACCAGATGGTTGCAAAGCAGCTAAGGACCTTCTCGGCGATCCCCTCAATAAATTCACAAGAGAACAGTGTGAAGACCATTCAGTTGATGGTAAGTGTAAACAGGCAAAGTGATTCCGTTTTTTGCGACGGACCCATTTTTTTATTTTATTTTATATCTATCTTAGTACCGGTCGCTAAGGACATGAATCATAAATAATTTTCACATTATCTTCGCCGTGTTTTCTTATCTCTTCAGCTATTTCAGGATCCTTATCTTGGTATTTGTTCCATCTACCTTTGAGTTTTCTTTTACCAACTGATAGAAAGATAGATGCAGATTCTTCGAATGGATTATCTATTGTTTGTAGTGAATCCTTTATCTGTGATTCAAAATGCGCTTCATAGATAGGAAATACATTACCGCATTCGTAGCATTGCACAAATTGATCGTAATCGGGAGGTTTTACTTCACCTTTCTCTAGTATTCTAGGTTGTAATTTATTATGAATTTCGTACTGTAGACAATGAGGGCTTTCTCTTATTGTTCCGACATCATCATCATTGAAATCGACAAACGCATAAAAACTATTGTCACTGTTATTCCTTAGTTCTGAAGTGTATCCTGTCTTAATTTAACAGTAGTTAACCTATTCACGTAATAGTATAATTAGGCAGAGTATAGGAGATCTATTTATGAACAGTGTCAAGTTCAATAAATTCCTAAAAGCAAACATGAACGTCATTATTCCGGTAATCCTTACTGGAGTAGTGATATTTGTTGGTGGTTTTGCAGAGTATCTGGCCGAATACAAACAGCCAGGAGCGAATATAACTAAATTTGGCGATGCCCTTTGGTGGTCTGTGATTACAATTACAACTGTAGGGTATGGCGATTATACTCCAATTACGCCCGTCGGGAGGATAATAGGAACAATAGTAATGTTTGCAGGCATTGGTATCGCTGTAACATTAGTAACCGTAATCGCGCAGTCGAGAGTTCAACGTATGCAGGAAAGATTGAAGTCAAAGACCGATGCTAAGGCTGGAGTGTTAGCGAAGGAGATGAAGGCAACTATACAAGACAAAGTCGAGGGAATCGAGAAACTGACTAAAGAAGAGTTTGATGGGCTAATGATCATGATGAAGAGTTTACGTCTCACTCTAATTGAGGGGTCTAAAGAGATTTACAAATGCCCAAGATGTGGTCAGCAACTACCGTAGCAAGCATAAATTTTGTAGTAATTGATGATTAGCGCTTAGTCTATTTGGTGTTTACTTGAAGATAGCGGGAAAAGCCGGCCGACAAGCAAGCAAATAACATTCTATATTGTTAAAGATGGTAACATAGGTTATGAAAGAGTCTGTAAAGTTCTGTCCTAATTGTAGTTCTACCTTAAAAGAGTGGATTTTTGAATATGAGAAACCAATCAAAGTTCCTAATAAGTTACAATGTCACAGATGTGGTGAAATAGTTACCATATATCATACATCTAGCCTTTTATGAATTACAAGAAAGAAAATATTATTGAAATAATTGGGAGTTGTATATACGCTATTTAGATGGTGGTAAGGCTGAAGATACATTGTCCCCCTGTGGTTTGATTCCGGCTTTTAATAATATATCAGGATCAATCTTCTCTGTTGTAGCGGCAGGTGAGGAGGTCACATTTGATTGGGACAGTAGAGGTAATGAGGTTTTGGTCGATGGCGGTGCTTGCGATGCACAAATTATTGCATAATTAATATCGACTATCTTAATCGCATTTCTATCTGAAGATGTCAGTTTTAAGAAATCAATTACCTTCTTCTTTATATCAGCCACTTTGTGTGGATCGTCTAGCACCTTTATATCAAGTTCTGTGTTAGCAGGAACGTGAGCCCTCTTTGCTACTTGTGGATTCGGTATCACAAATACAATTTTATCCCAATGCTGTACATTTTCTTCTGGACAAACATTTGTCTGTACGTTTGATTCTGGTTCTGTTGTTATATCCTCTTCCGATGGAAAAGCATTGGCTTGAGAAGATACAATAGTACTATATGGAGCGTGACCCAAATTATACAACGTTTTGATATCTGTAGCAAGCAAATTACCTGCGCTATCAGTATCTATACCAGTAACATTAACCGGCAACGTAAACACATTACCTGTCCGCGCACATACACCGCCCGTACTTGATGGAGTGTTATATTCAGTTAGCCTATTCAGAAGTTCACCTGCGTCTGTAAGTATTTTTCCATTGACTATTGCGAGTGTATCTCCACCTGCCCCTTGATCACCAAACGGCACATCGCAAGAAGCTAATACTGTTCCAGAATTACTATCTATTTTGAATATAGTCTCTGTATTACTACCTGAAGGAAGGTAACTTAATGCCCACAAGTCCTTTCCATCAAAGTCCAGCGCACCTATTCCACTGCCGTTGGAACCGAACGGATCAGGTATTGTAGAAATATCTGGTCCCCCCGTTGGTGCTATTTTGTGTATTTTTCCATCCCCCTGAAAACTATTCCCAACGAACGTATACCAAATATTAGTTCCATCAGACGCTATCCCTCTGCCATTCTCAACACTAGATGTTGGCACTCGAGATATAGGAGTAGTGGTATCTGTGGTCGGATCGAAGTGGTGTATTTTTGATATGGTTCCTGCTTCTATTCCCCAGACTTGGGATGAAGTCGCTAAATGAGTGGCATATACACTTCTGTTACTTATTGTCGGAAGTAGGAGCATAATTGCTGCAAGTCCTATTATTAGACCCTTAGTCATGAACGCACGAATAGAACGATTAGTACACTTTATTTTTAACAATATCAAATAAACATAGACGAACATATAAGAGAATTGCTTATCATTAGATAACTGATCATCTGATAAGGAAATTTTGAGCCTGTGATTGGGCAAGAATCTGCTACGGAAATTTTCAAGAGGTAATGCCGCGCCTAGAGAACGAGATTGCCAAAATTCAAGAACTAATATTCTTAGATGAAAAACTAGGACGCTAAAAGCAATTTTTTTCCTACAGGCCGTTAAAAGAAGGAACTTTATAATTAAAAACGAGTCTATAATTAACTACCTTTCTTTCTTGGAGTGTTCCAATAAGGACTTCTACATTTAGGACATGTTTTAGGTACATCGTCTTTATTTCTCGGGCACCAAATGTGGTCCACACCTATCACATTTGAAGGCTTTAGTTGTAATCTTGGCCACATCTTAGCATCAAATATCTCAATGTTTATCCTCCTTCTATTTTTCAATGAATATTCGGCAGTCGCACTTTTTGCAATAGTTATAACCTTGCCTATCTTGTACATGGTTACGTTTAGCATGATGACATCGAACGCATCTGGCTAGTCATTCGGATCCTTCATTGCGTATAGTATCTTGTTCTATCCACATGATATAATATATGTGCGTAAAGTTTTATAACAAATTATGGACTTTTTATTACAAATTATATAAAGATTAAAACTTTATTATCTTCGTTACTATCTTCTCATATAGATGATTGTTGGATCATTCTGATCTATGGTATAATAAACTAAAATAAAATCTTAATTCCGTGAGTTCTTCGGAAAAATTCCTTACATCCACATCTTAGACATTTGAACACATTTGAGATTTGCCTGAAAAATCTGCACTCTCGTGAGAAAGACACCGTCAGCATTTAAATACTTTAAAAATCCTCAGTAGTCAGGTTTAGTAACTCGTTTATTTTAGATTCCTACTTTTACCTTATTAGATTGTTGCGCATGTTACGTGAAAATGACATATAGGATAAAAGTGAGCGTAAGGGACCCCCGTTAAGGTGATTGATAAGATGAATAGAAATAGGGAAATAACTAGTGAAATTTTGGTTGTTATTGGAGCAATATTTATAATTGGATTCTCCACACAACATGTTTTTGCTATTGGACCAGAAGGATCTATGTATGTGGGCAATGGTGGTAGTCATACCGTATCGGTTATTGATACCAAGACAAATACTGTAGGCTCTCCCATAGTAATTGGCGGTTCTGCTGAAGCGATTGCGTTCGATTCAGCACATAAGAGAATGTATGCCGCGACTCCTGTTGACGGCGTATTTGTTATTGACACCAAGACAAATACTGTAGTTAAAACAATACCAATTGATGGTGTCAGTTCAGCAATTGCGTTCGATTCAGCACATAAGAGAATGTATGTCGCTAGTAGCCATGATGATAAAGTAAGAGTTATTGATACTAATACAAATACTGTGGTTGGCTCACCTATAGCGGTCGGCGATTTCCCTCGTGGAATTGCATTCGATCCAATACATAACAGGATGTATGTAGTAAACGCCGGTGATGAGAATGTAATGGTCATTGACACTAATACTAATACCGTAGTTGGCTCACCAATATCCGTTGGTCATGAGGCTTTTGGAATTGCATACGATAACATACTGCATAGGATGTATGTCACCAGCACTATTCCTACCGGTAGAGATGAGGTATGGGTTATTGATACTAATACTAATACATCACTTGGATCAATATTAGTTGGAGACGGGACTATAGCAATTACGTTCGATAATATACATCAAAGAATGTATGTCCCTAATTTCAACACCAACGATGTATATGTTATAGATAGTAATGGCCGTCAGGTGATAGGCTCACCAATACCCATCAGTCCCGTCAGCGAAGATTGCTGTGCTAACATTGCATTCGATCCAATACATGAGAGAATATACGTTACTAATGGTTTTGTCGATACCATTACCGTTATTGATACTAATACAAATACAATAGTTGGTTTACCTCTTATTGCAGGTGCAACCCCAACAGTAATTGCTTTTGCGCCGCCATCAACGTCAACAAATGTCTTTGGATCAATACTACCCTAAACATTTTTTGCCCATCATTTCATTTATTCAATACCATCTTTAATAACCTCAATATATTGTATTGAGCATTCACCATTTTCTTTGAGGCCCTTATCCTATCCATTGGTTTTGCTTTATCATCCAACATTATTTTTCTGAATATACGACTTGAGTCCTCCAAGCATCTCATTATCATGAGCATTCGACTTTCCAGGGAAATTAAATGATTCACTTTCTATTTCCTGATTGTCGCCCTTGTTCTTATAGTCTCCGTGTATTAGGATTTAACATGAATCAGTCAACTCCACTTTTCCCACCGGTTGAACTTTTTTATAATTTATTGACCATACATTAACAAGAAGATCCACGACAGTCCTATACGCAACTACGGTTTCATTCTCTGGTGGGCTTTTGGATATTTGCCCACCAGTGAATTATCTTAAAAGTCTTGAATACATAACTGAGTTAGGGCTTATTTTTCTTCCACGTGTTAAATCAATGGATAATGGATATATCATAAAACAGTCTAGATTTCTGCTCTCTTTCTTCCATCATCGGTTAAGTAAATTTTGGTTCGACCTACTTTCTTTATATAACCATCAGAAGTCAATTCGTCTACTAGGTTAT
>Ga0209811_10000062_pt1 | contig 49378 bp, 47 predicted proteins | sample Coa_R1_6_FD_187161 | JGI IMG/M metagenome (GOLD analysis project Ga0209811, IMG submission 187161) | Surface soil microbial communities from Centralia Pennsylvania, which are recovering from an underground coalmine fire. - Coalmine... | ecosystem: Environmental > Terrestrial > Soil >... | reverse complement strand
TTTTCGACACACACGCCTGATTTCGTCAACCACCGCCGCATCCGAGAAGCAACGGACACAATGAACTTGCGAATGAGAGGGGAACCTTAGCCTAGGTCGCGACGAGCGGCCGCGCTCAGTTTTTGGCTGCTCCTGATTTATCTCAAAGCAGATGACTCTGAAGACGATGCTGTTTGGGTCCCATCATCTGCTCTCAGGAGTTCCGAGTCAATGAAAGATGCAATCTGACTCCAGACTTGGGGGTCGTTCTCGATTTGGTGGTGAGGTTGGTTGAAAAGCCGGGAGAGCCATCGATAGTTGTCGCAATTGACTTGATGGTCTTCGTACTTCATGTGAAAGTTGCCCAAGATTTTGGTTCGTCCGGCATCAACTGCAACGATTAGCGGCTGCCCACGCGTGAAACCTTTTCTTTGATAAAAATTCACTGCTTTCGCAACATTGGCGGGAACCGTGCGATTGTCCTGTCCAAACTTCTTCACGCTGTCGATTTGGATGATCAGTGACACCGGAATGCCTTGCCGTTGCAGGTCTCTTGCGAAGATTAGCGTCTGCGAAGCACCCCAACTGTGTCCGTAGAGAATGATCTTCACTTGTTCTTTCTCGGCGGCTGTCACGGAACCGTCCTTGTCCGTATCCAAGCGCCGAATCGTATCTTCTACGGCTCTCTTCTCTTCGTGATTCCCGAATACTTCGGCGTGAACAGTAGACCCATATCGGTTCTGGAGATAGGTCGCGAACAAGACTTCAGGGTGATTAATGTCATCCCGTTTCACAAAACCACCGACGAATCCAAGAATGATGGCTTTGCGAAGGTCGCGATTTGCAGGTTCAATGGGCTTCTTGGAGCAGACCAGACGTAGAGTTTCCCGCAAGGCGGAAGGCGTCAAAGGATCCTGGCATGGGTCTGCAATCGATCGAGCGCCCCGATGATCGACATATGATACTGGCGAGACGTCCTGGGCGCGCGCTATTCCCAGTCGACTCTGCAAACTCAGCGTCAGGATGAGGATGACTATCACGACGGTATGCACCCTCCCCACGCGCGGAACAGGTACATCGGAAGTTTCCTGGGGAAATCGAATGAGACCCAGTTTTTTCATGGTAGGCCGCACCTATCGCGGTGTTTTCCCAGATGACGCCCGGAAACTTCCACCTCACTGGTCCCGATTGCCAGCACGGTATTCTCCGTCCTTAGCGGCGGTCGAGACGCGTTTGTGGAGGTGTGGTGTCAATCGCCGAATAAGAAACTCTTGAAGCACACTCTCGAAGGCAATTTCACCTAGCCTGATCAACGAGTTTTGCATCACCAATCCGGCGCCATCGCGATCGCTTTGGGGATAGTAGAGATATGAGATGCCGGCTGAAGCAAAGGCCCCAGCTACATTCGAATAATTCGGCTGCCAGCGCATATTGTCGCCTTTGCAAACTACAGGACTGGCGAGCGCATACAACAACCGCGATCGAGTACTCCCCGTTCCTTTGTAGAAATAACGCGGATCCTGTTTCAAGAGGGAGGGTAGAATTGCGCTTCCAATAAACGTAGCGGTGACCGCGTCAGTGTAGGAAGCACCCACGCGCTTGAAATAGCCTTGCGCTCCTTGGCCATATCCTTCGAAAGTATTCGTTGCCTGTTCAACTCCGGCCAGGGCGGCAACTCCCACGACGGTGAAGGGATCCCTCGTGGTCTTCCAGGCAAGGCGGAATTTCTGCCTCGAGTTGAGAGGGAGCGCGTCGCGGTCGTAGCTCACGTAGAAATTCGGAAATATACCGAGTACGCGTTGCTTCTCCTGATCTTTAATCTGCATATCCGCAACCTGGGCTTGGGTGAGCGGACTGTCTTGCACATGCACTGCGGTCACCGCCACTGCTACCGTCAGCACGATCGGAGGGACTAGATAGGTTTCCCCGGGGCGCAGAGCTGCAGAGAATTCCTGCGTTGCGAAGCCGGGCGCGGCGACTACCAGGCGAAAGGATCCGGGAGCGACATCGGCGAACAGAAATTGCCCATTGCTTCCGGACTTTATCTGCTGGTTCGACGCCTGTCCTGCGTCCGTTAGATACACCTCCGCTCCAGCGCTCACTGCTCCTGACTGATCAAGAATGGTCCCGCTAATGTACCCCGGAGGTTGGTGACGAGCCGGCTCATTCCCCGGACTACTCAAGTACGCTTGCTGGACCTGGAACCCGTCGGCTACCGGCAAGCTATAGACATGTGCCGCTCTCGCACCAGGAAGCCCATTGTCGGGTTTCGTCACCTGCGCGCCGGAAAGCGTAGCAATCAATAGGAACAGCAGCAGCCGAGCCGATGCTTCAACAACCGGATGTCTCATGCTGAGGGCTTTCCGCGGGACTTCGTGTCGCACTGTACATCTGACGATTTGCGGGGTTCGCGGACAACTAGCAAAACACACAGTCACTATGGAGGTTCATTACTTTGAGGGGATTACGAAGAACTCGAGCGAATCGTGTGCGCTGTGTGCACCCCCGCATGGGTTGAGGGCGGCAGCAGATGGTCACTTGCGTTTCTTCATTTGCACATCGGGGACTGGCGTTGTTGACAGTGTCCCAGAGAGGCGATGAATAGTACGGTTGAAGCCAGCCAACCAGGGTTGGATGAGCTTCTCGATGCATCGCTTCCTGCCGCTGTTGTTCGCGCTGGCGTGTAATACCGCGTTATGGGCGGATGCCACCCTGTTTGTGCAAGAACCTTATGGCCTCTTTGGGGCCATCAATCCTACCGGACACGCTTCGCTTTACCTGTCCCGAGTCTGCGCTGAGACACCCGTTGTGTTGCGGCGGTGTGACCCTGGCGAGTTTGGAATCGTGATCAGCCGCTACCGCAAGATCTCCGGATATGACTGGATTGCGATCCCGCTGATCCCTTACCTTTACGCAGTGGAGGATGTCGCAAGCATTCCAGCAGAAGCTAGTGCTGAGACGGTGGCCTATCTGCGGGACGAGTACCGACGCAAACATCTGCTGGAGATTGTTCCTGACAGTTCAGGTGGCCAAACGCCGAAGGGATCATGGGTCGAATTAATCGGCGCTGCCTACAATCGCAAAATCTATGGCTTTCAGATCGAGACCACGGAAGCGCAGGATGAGGATCTGATCTCCGTGCTCAACTCGCGGAAGAACAAACGCCATTTTGATCTCTTCTTCAACAACTGCGCCGACTTTTCCCGTAACATTCTCAACCTTTACTATGATGGCGCAATTCGCAGGAACTACATTGGAGATGCGGGCATCACCACGCCTCAGCAAATCGTAAAATCCTTGATTTCGTATGCAAAGCACCATCCGGACTTTCCTCTTTCGACCTTTTTCCTTCCGCAAATACCTGGCAGCCGTCACCCGAGCCACCGGGTGGATGGTGTTTCTGCGGCCTTGGTGAAGTCTAAGAAATACATTTTGCCACTTGCGGCTTTTCATCCGTGGGTAGCCTGCAGCATTGTTGCCATCTACCTGGCGAATGGCCGCTTTAATGTCGCTCACTTCGCTGACGTCGAGTACTCCCCTGCTGATTTGTCGCTGCTGCAGGATTCCGCAGCGCCAAGACGGGATGAACTAGCGCAAGGAAAGTAGCCAAATTATGCCCTCTTTCCGCCGGATCGTTCGACGATGTTCGTGGCTGGTCGTGCTCTTGCTTCTCCCTGGGTGCAACACGCTGAATCCCCTGTGCGGGAGTGCACGCCCTGTGCCGATCCTCAACTCGATCTCTCCAAAGACCATGGCCTTTTCACAGCTACCGCCCACGTTTGTCATCACCGCGACCGGCAGTGAATTCGTTTCCTCCTCCGTTGTGGTCTTCAATGGCGCCACCCTCGCCACCGGCGTGACCAATCATTCCCAGCTCACGGCCACGATTACATCCTCCATGATCTCTGCTCCTGGAAGCTTCAACGTCGTGGTGAAGACGCCCGCCGGCAATACTGGGGACGTTGGCTGCTCTAGCGGCGGCACCAGTAGTGCGCAAGTCCTGACCGTCAACTGATCGCCTGCAAAACCGAATCACCCTCATGCGCTTTTCCACTCCTACAGGTCGTAGGCCCAATGGTTGGCAGGATCGTCGTTGCCGTCACATCCCCATTCTACTCATTGACCACGCGGGAGGGGGTTTGAGTGTAAACGCCTGATTTCGTCAATCATCAATTCCCTGATGTCCCGGTCCGGAGCACGATCTTACGGAATAGAGGCGGTTCAAAAGGCCAACGAATTACAGCCGGATTTGATTTGCCTCGATCGTATGCCGACACTAAACGGACTCGAGGCTGCCGACCAAATATCGCGACTCGTTCCAGCCGCAAAAATCCTTTTCATCAGGGTAAAAGGGTTGAAGGGATTGGGGCAGTCATGCAATTTGCTGTACAGCGTTTTTTCACCAGGAATAAACAGCTGAATGCTCTGCACAGATTCGCTGAAAGATGTGACCATCCATCCCGTCCTGGCCGACAGAATACCCACACAGAACATCGACTGCGTAGGACTTGATGAGTCGATTTCCGAGTTTCTCCGTCGCAATTGCTGCCTCTGCATTGCCCTCTGCCCAGAGGAGATGCACACATTCTCCGAAAATAGCAACTCGCGGATGCTCCACCTTCGCCGCCTTGGCAGCCCTCGGGATGAGATTCCCAAACGCTCTCATAAATAAAGCTGGATCAGGTATACCGTTGAGCAGGAATGCAGAGAACACGTCAGCTGCGTCCAGCGCCACAAGCCGACCCTGCTTGATCGCTACTCCGACATCCAAGCCTCGAACAAGGGCACTTCCAACGCTGCCACCAGTTCGTTGATCCGTTCCACCGGGATCGGAAGAACTCCGGGTGCCAGTGGCGCAGCCGTGGGAGCAAATGTGGGCACACAGTCTTGCTGTGCATGACCGTTTGCAGGGCTCATGCTGCGTCCTCCTTAATTATTGGGTGTTGCTTCGGCGAGACAATTGCAAGGGTGCGGATCTAGCGGGTTGAGTGGACCCTAGGCCAAGGTCCACAACCGACAGAGAGCTCGAACCCCGTCCGCCAACGGATAGCTATTTGCGGCGACCTACTGGGGGAGTTTTCGCTTGGGAAGATCCGGAACCGGTTCCCGATGATAACGCACGTTCCAATACGTCCAGGAACGGCGGTCGAAGACCCCAGGAGGGGGGTCCACGAGGACGGACTTGAAGTCATCCTCGGAAAAATAGCGCAAGGTCGTAGCGATATCGGTCAGCGTGCCGTAGGTCATTACGTGTGCAAGGAACAGCTTCACATCCTTTATGGCGTCCTCAGGCTCCTTGAACCAAACGACTCGTTTGGCTACGGTTTGGAGCTCCGTGCGGCTCATTTCGACGCATCCGTCTTCGGTGCAACGCCAGCCCTCGATTGCACCTGCGGTATCTCTTTCAGGTTGACTTTTCCTGCCAGTTCGCGAAGTTTTTTCTGAGTAGGAGGACTGAGATTCGCCAGATCTCCGTCGGAGAAATATGTCAGCGCTTTCAGGCTGAGGGCACCGTTGAACGCATTTCCGTAGACTGCAGTGGCAGCCCCGATCGCCTTAGCTAAGCTCACCCCAGCGTCAACAATGGCGACAATGTCTTCATAATCTCTTGCTTGCGCTCGCTGTTGAATTGTTGAAAGCTTCGTTGCCGCGACGTCGAGTAGAGAGGCCACCTGGATTTTGTTGTCTTTGGTTACGTCGGGATCAGAGACGCGATTGAGTGCAAGCCCGCCGAAGAAGGAAACCTTCACCGGTCCGTTCCGATCCACGATGGCCGTAAGGGTGTTGGCGTCAATCTGGCTTATTTCAGCGCCTTGCAGGTATTGAACGCGCTTGCGGAGACTCTCCGGCTCAAAAGAACGGTTTGAGAAGAAGTCAAAATCCTCCGAATGTCGGTGGCCTAAGCGCAAGGCTAAGGCTGTACCTCCATAAAGAACGAACTCAGGGGGCGTTTGCCTCAGTTCATCCCAGAGGCTTCGCTGTGCAGGCGGAAGAATCCCTAATTGCGGGGTGAACATTCAACCTCTCCCGTAATAATTCAGATTATCTCAGGTGTGCCAAACAGACCCAGGGCGCGTCGCGCTCACCAATCTCTCCTCAGGGCCCACGTTTGTCGCGCGGCCCAATGTTAACACCGTCCAAAAGACACTTGATCAGAAGCCATTACATTCCCCAGTCCAAGGGGCAATACGTGGCCTGATTACTGGAAAGCGCCGGGACGGGCGCTCCACCGCGGGGATGGGGTGAGTAAGGAGCGGAGTGTGCCCGTCCCTATGGCTCTGCCAATGGCGCAGAGAGTTCCATAGATCTTGACCGGTCGTCGTCGCCGCGAGAGAGCGCGACATTGCCTAGGAACAGCCACTTGTGCTGCCGCACTCCATGCAGCGATAACAGGAGCCGTTTCTGACCATCAGCGAGCCGCAGAATCGGCATGTGGGTGCGTCTCCCAAACTGACGATCTCGCTGAGAGCTTTGGCGGAATTGTTGACCTCCGTCCGCGGTTGTTTCCCGTTCGACAGTTCGAAGAGGATTCCTTGCTCACCTTTGAGGAATCCGAGTTCGAGCCAGCGAAACAAATAATCCATGAGCGACTTGGCGTAGCCGATCTTCTGATTGCCGGACCAACCACTGGGCTCAAATCGCGTGTGGCTAAACTTGTTGCAGAGAACCTCGAGCGGCACTCCGTATTGCAGAGCGAGCGACACGGCCGTGGCCAACGAGTCCATGAGCCCGGAAACGGTCGATCCTTCCTTGGCCATTCTGACGAACATTTCTCCCGGAGCGCCGTCTTCGTAGAGGCCTACTGTGACGTACCCTTCCTGCCCGCCTACAGAAAAGTGATGAGTCAAGCTGTGCCGCTCATCCGGAAGGCGCCGCCGGAAGGCCGGGCAGACTCCGTTCGCACCGGAGGCTTCACTGGAGCCGTTGGCCTTGCCCTTGGCAGTTTCAGCACTCGGGTTTGGGCTAGCTTGCTTCGCATCCACATCCGTAACACGAGTTGAATGCGGAGCTTAGGGTACAGGGGCAGACGGATTGCAAGAAGGGCCGAAACCCAGGCTTGGTCGGCGTCGGGAGAGTGCCCAATAGTCAGAGTGCTGTCGCTTCCCTCATGAGCAGCACGCCCTAGCTGAACAGCCCGGTCTATGTGTAAGAGCGCCGAGCGAGCCTCTTCGACGAAGATACGTCCCACGTCGGTGAGTTCCACATTCCGTTTCTTGTCGCGACTGAATAGACGAAAGCTATGCTGTTCTTCAATCTCGGTAATCTGTTTGCTGACTGCAGACTGGGTGAGGTGCAATCTGTGAGCAGCTTGCGTGAAGTTCAGTTCCTCAGCCAAAACAAGAACTGCGTGCAGGTGACGTATTTGAACGTTGGGGAACACAGCCCAAACCTTGTCCGATGTGCGATGGATTTCTTCGGAACTTCTAGCCAACTTAACGCTCTGCGTCTGGACGCTGAAAGTCGCGGGACCGATGCCGGATCATGGGCTCGAAGTTTCTCTGCATCGGGTCCACTCCCACCGAGATACAGTCAATGAGGGAGAACGACTTCGAGTGTTTGGCGAGCACCGGCGTAAAGTCTCCCGCGAACGCCATGTTGGAGCACACGAATACGCGATAACCGCTGTGGCAAGCGTCACGCTGGTTGGGTGTTCACATCGAAACGAGCACGTTCGGGAAATCTGACTACGATGGCGCTCAAGTTCCGGCAGGCTCGAGCGAAGGCTGGTCTGCCGAAGAAGCTGGTCTTGTATTGTGGCCGGCATGACTTCGGCACTCGCGTGCTGAAGAAGACTGGAAACCTGAAACTCGTCATGCAGACGATGGGCCAGGTAGACGTGAAAACGCAATGAAGTACCAGCATCCAGAGCTTGAGCTTGTACGTACAGCACTGAATGAGACCCCACCAGGCGTGCTGCCGGCACCGGCGTAGCGAATCCGTCTACGGCACACTTTACGGCACACCTGGAAATTTGAGGTTTACGACAACTGGCAAGTGATTGAAAAGATGGTGAGCGCGGAAGGAATCGAACCTTCAACCTACTGATTAAGAGTCAGTTGCTCTGCCAATTGAGCTACGCGCCCGCAGTTCGGTGGGATTTACCTGCGGCTTCGACTCGAGACGATGACTTCGTTTCGGCGAGAACAACGCGCCTCTGGCTGGGGGCGTTGCGCTGCAAGCAAACATTTATAGTAACCTAGCGCGCCGAAAAGTCGCAACCGCTCGGCGGGTGTCGCTGGCAGCTTATGGTCTTTGCTGGAGATCTGCCAAGGACGTCCCCGCGTCCGCCACGCTGGCCACTGGGCGCTTGGATGGAATTTCATCGAGTTGGACCACCGGCAAGCGTTCAAGCGTTCCTATCACCGGCGCTTCATCCATCGTCGAGGGCAACGAGATGTACCGGTGCTCCACGCACAACTGATCAACGAAGCGCTGCTGCCTTTCACTCAGAACTTTCTGCGGTAGTTTGTCGAAGTGTCGGAAGATCCATAGAAAGTATGCGCGCTGCGAGAGGGTAAGGCGAATGTATCGTGGTCCGATCGGAGTGATGATGCGCACCACTCCGCCAACCAGCTTTTCGATCCACATGCTGAACCTGCCGGGGGTCCGATTTCTGAGCGCGGCCAGAGCGCCGCAAAATAGCGCGCCATTATTGCACCAGCCGCGAGGCATTGACAAACGAATTCCTGCGGCCAAAATAACTCAGAGGGGCAAGTGGCAGAAGCCCCTTCTCGGTCTCACCAGGATGCTCTGAAGTTGGGAAAAGCGAGGGCGCTATCCGCCTTGGGTTGCCCTAAGAATGGTGCAATTGTTGCTTCTCAGCTCTTCTGTACACCCGTGGGACACCTGATGGAATCAGTGATTCGTGGCTCTCGACGCGGCTCACCGGGGCTCAGGTCGGGATTTCCGGCAGCATGTCGAGGCGATCAATCGTCGCAGCAACTCCAAACTGGTCGCCATCCTCCACCCGGACCACCCGCGCCTGGCAGCAAGCCCACTGCTTCTCCCCTAATCCGAGTTCCGGCGGCAGTATCAGGACGATTTCCAGCTTGCTGCCTTCGGTGATTCGCCGATCGGTGTACAGAAACACGCCACCCATACTGAGGTCACGCGTGACAGCCGTGACCTCGGCATTCGTATCCTTACTTCGTACAGTCGCAGGAACGTTCACTGCGATGCGGGAACGTGTACGCTTGTCGGACTTGGGGTCCAGCATGGGAGTGAGAGCCTATCATGAGCGCAGACGTTTGTGTCGCGGAGATTTTCACAGACGCGATTAGCACAAAAGGCGCCCCACGCGGGACGCCTCTGTGCAGAGATTCGCTCTGAAATAAAGGACGAAAGGACTACATCGTAGAAGGCTTCTGCAGCCGCACTCCCGGAACGACTACCGCCTGCTCGATCGTTGGAACATTCGTGCCGCGCAGACGTTCTTCCACCTCATGCATCTTTTGGCTTGCGCCGGATTCGTAATAAGCGCGCGAGAGCAATTGCATGGAGGAGGGATCGTTTTCATCTTCTTCCAGATGGGCGATCGCGTCCTGCCACTTTTCCTGCGAAGCTAGCAACGCTCCGGCGGCTCCGTGATACGAACTCTGGATCACCAGATTGCGGCTGCTCGCCGCCATGCCCTCAAGCGAGTGCAAGGCCTTCTGCGCCAGTTCCTGATTGCCCGCGTGTGCGGCGCGCACGGTTCGGTACCGCAGGATCCTTGACAATTCTTCATCGTGATCAAGCTGCGAGATTTCCTGCCGATGGCTCAATGCATCTTCAGCTGCTTGCAGATGTTTGAGCGCCGCGGCATCGTCGGCCTGATATTCCGCCATCCGCTGATGCGCCCAGGACTCCTGCAGGTCAAGTCCTAGAATGTGCGCCTGCTCGGCCGTTTCAGCGAATGCGCGGTCGGCTTCTGCCGGCTTTGCTTCGCGTACCCAACTGGTCGCGTTCTGCATCATGTAGTCGATGCGGTCTGCATCGTTGTTGGCCTGCAAAATGGCCTTCTGATATTCGATGCGAGCCTGCACCTGATTTCCCATAAGCGCGTATGTGTCGGCGATTCCCACCTGGGACGACGCAAATTTCGGATCAACTTTCAGTGCCATGCGATAGTGAGTCAGCGCTTCGTCGAAGTGCCCGGCCATGCGGAGCAGTTCACCGTAGGAATCGTGCGGGTTCGGTTCCTTGGGAAGCACGGTGACGTAGCGATCCATCATCGCGAACGCCTTCGCAAACTGACGGTCGCGCGCGTAAACGTACGCAGCATCATTGATCGCCGCGGGATAATTCTTGTCGATCGCCAGCGCGCGATCCAGAAGCGTCAGCGCCTGATCATTGCCGTTCTCTCCCATCAGCCAGTTACCGGCCAGATAGAGAAGACGCTTGTCCTTTGGGAACATTGCGAGCATATCGTTCATCGACGCAATGCCCGCGATGAAGTTCCCTTCCTGCACGTTCACGATCCACTGGATCATTAATTTTTCGCCCGGCGTCACCTGCGGCAGCAGTGCCTTGGCCTTCTCGCGGGCGGCGCTGACCTCGGCCGGGTTGCGGCCGTTGAATGCGATCCAGGCCCACGCCACCGCGATCGACGGATCTTCTTTGACCGCGGCGCGCCAGTCTTCATTGCAGCGTTCGAGATAAAGATTCTCGTAGTCCTCCATACCCTTCTGATAAAGCTCGCGCCCCTTGGCGGAGTTTGCAGTCACCGGCATGGTCCCGGTAACCGGCTTGGGTTTTGAGGATTTCTCTTTGGCAAACGCTGAACAGAACAGGACGAATAGGGCAATCAACCCAGTCAGGATGCGGCGCTGCATCATCGGTTCTCTCTGAAAACAGTGATTTTGCGGACTACTACGGCGAAAAGCGTAGCATCGACGCAGGTGGTGACCAAGGTGACGGAAGGTTTACGACGGGTGGGAGCGGACGTGATAAGGAAGCGTCAGGAGATCAACTTGCCCGCTTCAATAGCAACCTCGGCAAACCAGAGTGCCGGCATCCCTTCGTAAACAAAGGCTCCTCCCACGCGGGGTGAGAGGAGCCAAGTAAGGAACTTTAAACGATCCTAAAACTTAACCTGGGCAGAGAACTGAATCCCTCTCGGCCCACCGCCTCCGAGGAAGGGGTTTCCGATACCCACATCGCCGGTCGCCTGCAAAGGATAGAAACCGCTATGCCGGCCGGTCGCAGCGTCGGGCGATCCTACATCGGCAGCGAAAGCCGGCAAAATCGGACTGGAGAAGTTTGGATGGTTGAGAAGGTTGAAGAATTCTGCACGAAGAGCGAGGGCCACCTTCTCGGTAAGCGCGGTGTTCTTGAAAATTGAGAGGTTAAACTCCTTGAATGCGGGGCCCCGCAGTGAATTGCGCCCGAGGCTTCCAAAATGCCTCGTTCCTGGTACGCAATTGGTCTCGTCCGTGCTTCCGTCGTTAAGCGGATTTCCCCACGTGCACGGAGCTGCAAACGAACTGAGGTCTACAAAGTTGGAAGGCAAAGCGCCATAGTGGACCGGTCCGATGACATCCGGACGATCAAACCCCTGTCCCGCGCCAGAGTAGTCGCCTTCAAACAGGTAGTTGAAGTGGAAAGGCTGGCCATCTTGCAAGCTTAAGACCCCGTCGAATCCCCATCCGTTTTTCAGTTTCGCCATCCCGCCACCCATCTTGGGGAATTCGTAGCCGAAGTTCCACGAGAGTCTGCGTCGGAGATCAAAACTCGAGTTCCCTTTTTCCGCAGATGGATTCAAGCTGTTTTGCGGTTGCGCCTGGTTTGGGATGAAGTCTTCACTATCACTAGCCGTGTCGATCGAATGGGACCAAACGAAGTTCAGCTGCGAGGTTAGCCCGTGCCACGCGTTCACCTTCAGACTGGTCTGCAACGCGTGATACATCGAGTCTGCCTTCGACTCTTCGAGATTGATGTAGAACGGAAGGGCATTCGGAAATTGTCTGGGCACTCCGTAGCCTGACGGACAAAAGGAACCGTTCACAACGTCGGGCACGCACGCAAGATCGGCCGCAGTGATCTGAGCCTGGCTCGGCTGATTAATATCGCGGAATCGGAAGAGCTTCGTTCCCTTCGTGCCCACGTATCCCACTTGAAGAACTGCTCGACCGCCTATGGCTTGCTGCACGTTGAGATTAAAGTTCTGAACGTAAGGCGTCCGCAGATGCTGGTCGGCGCCAAAGAACTCCCCTGAAGGAGATGTTCCGGAGAATACTGGCGTGTTCGGATCGAGTGCGCCGCCTGTCAAGCCCACGTCGGAAATCGCTGCTGGCCCGATGCCGGAATAAGCCGGCCCAGGGCAGAAGAAGCAGTTCCACGGGAAATGCCCTAAAAAGATGTCTTGGGCAAACGCATCGTAGAACACACCCCAGCCTCCGCGAATGACCGTGGTGCCCTTACCGGTCAGGTCGTAAGCAAAGGAAACTCGAGGCGCAAAGTTATTCAGATCCTTGCCATAAAGCTGCCCGGCTGGAACCTCTTCGCCAGCGGTCGTATCAAAGCGATAGAACAACCCATCCTTCTCGTGAACAACGCCGAAGTAGTCCCAACGCAGGCCGAGATTCATCGTCAGCCGGGACGTCCAGCGAAAGCTATCCTGGATGTAGAAGCCGTGACTATTTTCCGAAGTGTGCCGGCGCGTGTATCCCGAGCGCTGGCCGCCATCCACTGGCAGCCCCTCGAGAAAATCCTGCAGCGGAGTAAGTTGTGCCGGAGGAACGGTCACACTATTCGGATCATCAATAACGTCAAAGCTCAACTTGCCCCGAAACGTGTTCTCCAGCACCTGCATGATCGTGGTTCGGCGAAACTCGTAGCCGAACTTCACATCATGACGACCAAACTTCCACGAATAGTTGTCGATAAAATGCCAGTTCGCGTCTACCCGATTTCTCGGAACGCCATTGGTGGCGCCGATCTGCGAGAAGCTACCCACGTTGATCGCAGGCAGTCCGCCTTCGTATCCGCTTACACCAGTGTTCAGCCCGATCGTTGACGGATTGAACTTCTGATCCTCCGGGAAAAACCCTTCCGCGAAACGGTTCCAGCCCAGACGCGCTTCGTTCACCTGCGAGGAGTTAACGACCTTGACATATGAAAGCGAAATCAGCTGCACTCTCGTCGGCGTGACGGTGTTAAAGCCAGGAAGAATGCCTGCGGCCAGTTGTGCGAAGGGAAAACTCTGATCGCTGTCGCCGAAGTAATAGCGACCGGTCAGCAAATTGCTGGCGTTGAAATTGTGATCAATCTTACCGATGAAACTATCGACCCGATTCCTGAACGGCGTAGAGACTGCCAGATTCGGCGTACTGCAGCCACTCTCATCGCTGGCCGCGCCAGGAATGTTCGGCTTTGGCCAGGGATTTCTCGCCAACAAGGCCTGCGTAACCGAATTCAAAGTGCCTCCAGAATTAAGCACTTCCTGGCTCGCGGTTGCGATGACCGCCGGATCCGGCACGCAGCTGGTTCCCGACTGCGCCCCACTCTCTCTCTGTCCTTCGTAATTCACGTAAAAGAATGTCTTGTCCTTCACAATTGGGCCGCCGAACGATCCGCCAAACTGATTATTCAGAAACGAATTCTTCGGATCGGGCTTGAAGTTGAAATAGTTGCGGGCACCCAGTTGTCCGCTGCGCCAATACTCCAGCAAGGATCCGTGCCAGTTGTTGGTTCCGCTCTTGGTCACAATATTGACGATGGCCCCGCTGTTTCGACCATACTCTGCTTCGCCATTCGACAACACGCGCAACTCGGCCACCGCGTCGATCGGCAGAATTGTTGCAGGATCTCCAAACACGCCCGCCTCGTTGATCGCCGGGTCGTTGCGATATCCGTCATTCATGTCCGTGCCATCGAGCAGGAAATTGTTGGACCGGCCGCGCGAGCCATTCATCGAAAACGTCCCGAACGATCCAGCCGAGTCTGAGATCTGATCAGGAGACCCCGCGACCCCGGGATTCAGATACACGAGTTTTGTGTAGTCGCGCCCGTTGACCGGAATGTTCGTGATCGCTTCTGAGTTCAAGGTTCCGCCCAGGGTCGCCGAAGTTGTCTCCACCTGCGGCAACAGATCGGCCTGGACCTCGACCCGCGTCGACACTTCTCCTGCTTTGAGCGCTGCGTCTACCCTGCGCTCCGTGGCCACGTCAACCGTCACCGTCTTCGCGACGAAGGTCTGAAATCCGGTTTGCGTCACGGTCACGTCGTAGGTCCCAATTGGTAATTCGGGGACGGCATAGCTCCCGTCACCACTGGTCGTCGCCGTGCGCTCCAGGCCAGTTCCAGTGTTCCGCACCTTGACCTGCGCTCCGGCCACGACGGCCCCCGTGGGGTCAGTTACCGTGCCAAGTATCGTTCCGCGAAAGGTCTGCGCCGCCAGCGAGCTTACGGCCATAATCACGAACGCCACAGTCATCCAGAATTTCATTTTGAAGGTCTCCCTGGGGAACCGATTGTCGTTAACTGTCCTGATATCTTTGCGTTAAAGCCGGGCGCATAACGCCGGCGCCCGGGCTCCAGATGGAACTCCGCGAGCTAACCGGTGTGCAGAGATTTTCTCGTTGGTGTATCGATGCAAGCGCGCCTGCCGGCTGTAATAGGGCATCGAGTGTTCGGGCACCCTATCCGGGGCCCGAGGACTTTTCAATGGAGCGGATCAAGCTAAACAAATCGCCTGGTGAGAGTCAATAACGAAACCACTCCCTCGACGGCGGATTCACTGCTACAATGAGCCAACTTTAGGCCGCTCCCAGCCCCTCAAGCGGCTATTCCCAGGAGTTCCAGATGGTTCGCTGGATCGCTTTCGATGACGAGACCGCCGAGGCAGTGGTCAGCCGCCTGCGCCGTGGCGCCGCCGAAATCCAGCACAACACACCGGTCGACGCTGCCCTCCATGCCGCCGGACCGTCGGTGATCGTGCTGCCCTCGTCGAACCCGGGAAAACTCCTGATTGCTCGCTTTACGAAGGGTAAGACCAGCGAACCTTCCACGAACCTCAAGCCTTCAGCAACGATGATCGCTTCGCCAATCCCACCCAAGAAGCAGGCCGCCTCGATGAAAAAGCCGTGGTGGCGAAAGTTCGTCGCCTAATTCCAGTCGCTAGTCTCTAGTCGTCAGTCTCCAGCCAAAGATCTTCTGTTCGCAGCTTAAGTCCTCTGCCTCGTAGCAGTAGCGGCCGCCTGACATCATCGCCGGCAATCGAGTCGCTGCATAGCAGATGTCCTGCGGATGACTGACGACTAGCGACTGACGACTGATTTACTTCTTCTTGCTCGGATCATCACTCGGATTGACGTAATTGAATGCCAGCGGCGACATGCCGTGTACCTGCACGATCGTCTCGCCGCTCGCCATCGCGTAGTGGTGCATGCTCGGATCCATGTAGGCGAAGCTGCCCGTGCCGAAGCTCCCCATCTTCGCATCGTCAAACGTGTCGCCCATTCCGACCTTGAACGTGCCGGAAATAACCGTTACGTTCTCGCGCTTCGGATGCCAATGCGGAGCGATACGATAGCCGTCCGGCATTTTTAAGCGGATGGTGAAATCTCCAGAAGAAGCAGTCGGGTCACCTTCCAGCACGGCAAGTTGCGCTCCCGGCGGAACAAAAGCCGGCACCGGGCCATAGGGAATTTTGTCAGGCGTAAACACGTTGTCCACCGGCGCGGGTGATGCTGCAACCAAAACCGCGCACAACAATACTGCCAGCACGATGAATTTCATTCTTTTGTCTCCCAAACGCTGAGTTGCGCGATCCCCACGTGATCGCGAGAAGAAGCAGCGCCCCACTGACGCGGAAGTATACGCGGAAGAGGATCGCTAAATGTCTGGATCTTGTCAGGAAAAAATTAGAACGTGAACGCCACGCCGCCTCGCACGGAGCGCGCTGATTGGACCAGGTAAACGGTCCGGCCGTCTGTTCCCATCACGGGGATGTACCCCTGCGCCATCAAGTTGCGCAGATCGAGCATCGCTTCCATGTGCACGGGCAGAAAGCTGAACCCTGGCAGAGGCTGCCGCAGGAATACATTGAGATAAGGATCCGATTGGCCCGCAGATGCGTTAAACATGTCCACCTGCGTCAGGCCGCGCCCGCTGACCCAACCATAGGAGGTCGTCCAGTGCGTGCGGCAGCCGGGGAGTTTGCCGTTGAACTTGGCGGTCACCGCATGCCGGCGCGCCGTCGTCATCGATTGGCGAGCTTCCCTCAGTTCGATATCGGGCTGCGTTAGATCAATCACGCCACCATAAGCGTAGTCGAGTGTCGCGGTCAGATCTGAACTCAATTTCCGCTGCAACACAACCCGCAAGCCGCTGGTGTCAAGATTCGTTCCCTGATACGAGAAGGTGCCGGAATCGACATCGGGCAGCAGTTCTCCACCGTCGGCGGTCGCCATGCCAACGCCCGTCAAAACCGTGTTCGTAACCCGGTCGGAGTAGTACGCCACCTGCATGTTGTTCTTGCCAATACGATGCGAAACAGATATTTCCTGATGGCGCGCCCGTTCGAGCGCCGGCGAGAAGCTCGCCATGCTCACACGCGGACCGGAGTCGTTGAGGAGCGAGCTATCGGTATCGCCGTCTTTGGTCATCGCATCAGAAGGACGCGAACTCGCAAACCTGTACTCCAGCACTGTGTTGGGCGACACATGCAGATCCGCAGTTCCAAACGGACGGAAGGCCGTGAACCGCCCCATGAACTGAACTGTCTGCAGTTCGCTGCCGAACTTCAACTCAAGAACGTTCCCCACCTGCATTTCGTCGGTGGTTGTCAGTCCGAAAGCCTGCAAGCCCTGCTGGCGGAAGCTTCCCACCGGCGGCGCCAGGCGACGCACAGTCAACGCTACCGTTGGCGCTGAACCGCTGTCGGTGTGATGGGTATAAGAGGTACGCAGAACCGCGGCGCCCGATCCCTGTCCGTATCCGACATGGCCTTCCAGCCGAACCGCATCGTCCGATAGGATTTTGTGCTCGAGCGAGAAGCCCGTGCTCATGTCGGAAACAGTGCCGTAACCTTCCGAAGGAGCACCTGCCAAGAACGACAGGCTGGCCTTCAGGTCGTGATCCTCGCCATCGCCCTTTTCTTTCACAGCCGCGGTAGTGACGGCAGATCCGTCTTCCAGCACTCGCAACACCGGGCGATTCGCCGCCGAACGCAGCGTCCATTTCCAGTCATCGTCATCCGCGGGTCCGCGCAAGGGTCCAAGTTGGATCGCTTCGAACAGCGTGTTCAGCGTCACGTTGACAACCATCGACGAGCCGGCATGCAAGCCGATCCGATCGCGCAACGCAGGAAGGAAGGAAGGAGCTGTAACCTTCAGGGTGTAGGTGCCGGGAACCAGGTCGCTGATGGAGTAGAAACCGCGATCGTCGGTGAACACCTTCAGGTCACGAGCGGCCGCACTCAGTACTTCGACAACTGCGCCCATCTGCGGGACACCAGCGGAACTGCGTACGTAGCCGGAGATCGACCCCGGACCATCGACCGCCAGCGCGGGGAGCGCCAGGCCGAGAAGAACTACGAAGCATTTGAAAGTTCGCAGCATCACTCCGCCACCTCAGGGGTCAAGCGAGACCTTATTCCACGGAAAACGTTGCCGTCGGACCAACAGTCTGCTTGGAGATGTTGTCGTTGACCTTGATCTCGATCCGGTACAGACCAGGCTGCAAATTCGCCGCCGACAGGGTTTTCTGCAAAGTCACCTGTTCGCCAATGTTGCCCATCTGCTCCGTCGATTCGGTTGTGTGCACCACGGCCTTATTGGTGGCCGTGTTCACGACGTCGTACTCAAACGTGGCGGAAGGCTTGTGCGTCTTCTCATCCACGCTCAGGTTGTAAACCTGCATCCAGAAATTCATTTTCTGAGTGCGTTTAAACGTGATCGGCTTGCCGTCGGCGGGCGGCACCCGCGGCCGGACCTTCATTGTGCCAATCACGAAATTCCCTGTCCCGATGTCCTTGGTCGCCACTGGATACATCTGGTCGGCAACGATGAGCGAAGAGTTCGTCAGGTGCTCATCGCCGAAATCGGGAACCATCAGACTCTTGCTCCAGTTCCCTACCCGGTCGCCATTCACGTCCTTCACTACGACGTCCAGCCGATAGTGACCCGGCTTCAGCGGTAGCGCCTTCCAATAGACCTGAGAATTTTCTGCAGCCTTCGAAAGCAACTCCGCCGGAACATCCACCTGCACGGTGTCTTCAAAGGTCTGCGCGATGCGTCCGCTCAGCGTCGCCACACGACCAAAGATATTCACGGTACCGCGCTGCACGCCGTCCTTGTTCTGGAACGTAATGTCGCGGTTCTTCACCTGGATCGTGATCGGCGTCAGAACGGTGTCGCTGGTGACCTTAACGAAGTCCGCGCGCACGTCGAACGGCATCAGGTTCACCGTGATCTTGTGCGAAACGATTTCCTCGAGGTCCTTGAACTTCACCGCCGGCGGCTTGTTCAGCTTGGCAAACTGCTCCAGTCGATCGAACTGCTTGGTCTGCAGATCCTGATTGAACGGGCCCTGTCCCAAACGCTCAAGCCCACCACCCTGGAAGCGAGCCGTCTTGTTCGACATTCCCATCTGCTCGTAGAGCGTGAGACCGGCATTGGGCGTATAGAGCAAGGCATCCTTCTCGGAGCGGTCAAGCGTCATGTGGTAGTCGCCGCACATGCAGGTGTCGACGAACTCGATGATAATTTCCTGCCCGACTCCTTCGATGTAGCGGTAACGCCAGTTTTCGAACGGATACGTCGAGGTAGTGCCGCCACCTTCTTCCATTGGGCGATCGTAAGTCCCGCCCGAAGGATGCGACTCGATTTCGTCGGCCGGCCCGTACATGATGTACATGCGGCCACGGTCGGTCTTCCATCCCGGGATACCCGCTGGGAAATGCTCGTTGGCGTAGGCGATGCGGCGGTAGTGCTCTTCCTTGAACTCGTTCTCGATAGTGTCGGGAGTGGGATCGCGGCGCTGCCAGAAGGCTTCAATGAACTGGTCGCGTTCTTCGTCGTTCGAGAGTTGCTTGAACGCCGAGCGCTCTTCGTCGGTAATGATCCAGCGCACGTCTTCGTCGAGCCACTTCTTGTAAGAACCCGAAACTTCCTGCTTGAACCGCTTCTCGTTAGCCTTGCGCTCTTTGTCCCCGAGCGGCCGTTTCAGGGGATCGACCTGGTCTTTGGAAGGCTTCGCTGTCTCCTTGGCGGAGTCCGCTGCTTCCTGGTCGTCAGTCTTTGTAGCTTTGGAATCTTGTCCCAACAGGTAGGAATGCCCAAAAAAGCACACAGCGCTAGCGATCGAGAGGGCCAGAACGTGACGGCGAACACCTACCAGGAACATGACGGGGGCACTCCTAATGGCACACTGGTAACCGGATTGTACGGCCTTCGCGGGCTCAAAGCAAGGCTAAGTCTCGCCCCTAGAGTGTATTGTGAATCCTCGGCGTGCGCGCCGGGTTGCCTCGTTTGTAAGAATATTTGTTAGGTTTGTTTCCTGTCACGGAGGTCGTGCGGACCGTTTTATAATGCAGAGTTTACCTCCTCAAGGATGCCCGGCTGTCTTCCCGGGGTGATTCCTCACTCCCAAGGCGCGGGTGGAACTTTCGCAGGCCGCCGACCGTATCTTCAGAAGCGTGCGACCGGTTCGCCCTTTTGGACGCGAAAGGTATCGGCTCATCTCGGGGTAACTTGCTGACATGAGCGGGGTTTCATCGAGCGAACGAGGACGCATGAAGACCTGGAAAAAGGTGTTGATCGGTGTGGGCGGTCTGCTTCTCGCCTTGATCCTGGTCGGCATAGGGATCCATCAGGCCAACAAGGGCGTAGTCACGGTTCAGACGGGCAAGGCACAGCGCGAAGATCTCTCCTCCGTCGTGACCGCGTCGGGCGAGATCAAGCCGAAGACTTACGTCAACATTGGGGCCAATGCGTTTGGAAAGATCACTCACCTTTATGTGCGTGAAGGTGATCGGGTCAGGAAGGGCCAATTGCTGGCGCAACTCGAAAACGTGCAGTCGACCGCCGATGTCGCCGCCACCAAGGCGTCGCTGGAAGCTTCACGCACCGATGCAGTTGCCGCCGATGCCAACCTGAACACCGCGAAGGCGGACCTTGCGCGCGCGAAGGCTGACTTTGAACGCGCGCGCCTCGACTGGGATCGCGCGGAGGGCCTTTTCAAGGCCGGAGTCATCTCGAAGGCCGACTACGACACTCGAAAAGCGACCTGGCAAACCACCGAAGCCGGCGTGGCCCAAGCCGATGCTCGCGTCGCGCAGGCAAAAGCTCAACTCGATTCCGCTCAGCGGCACATCTCGCAGACCGACGCCACCCTGACCCGCGCCTCTGATGTCCTGCAAAAAACGGTCTATGCCGCGCCTTACGCCGGCGTGATCACAAACCTTCCTGTCCGGGAGGGCGAGACCGTTGTGATCGGCATTCAGAATGCGCCCGGCAGCACTCTGATGACCTTGGCCGACATGTCGGTCATCACTGCTGAAGTGAAGGTCGACGAGAACGATATCGTCAACGTGCAACTCGGTCAGCCGGCCGAAGTGTCCATTGATGCGATTCCAAAGAAAGTTTTTCGTGCAGTCGTCACTGAGATCGGAAACAACGCCATCGTCCGTTCGACCGGTGTCGCCACCTCTCAATCTGCTTCGGCAAGTCAGGAAGCCAAGGACTTCAAAGTCGTGGTGACCTTGCAGGATCCTCCCGGAGACCTCCGTCCGGGCCTCTCGACGACGGCCAAGATCACGACAGCGACCAGAAGCAATGTCGTCGCGATTCCGATTCAGGCAGTCACCATCCGCCGCCAGAGCGATCTCCTAGCGACCTCCGATGAAAAAGGTTCCGTCCAGGCAGCGGCTCCCCAGAACGGAGCGTCCAAAGCAAGCAAGGACGATGAGACGCAAGGCGTGTTCGTGATTCGGAACAAGAAAGCTCAGTTCGTTCCCGTGCAAACCGGAATTATTGGGACCACTGAGATCGAGGTCCTGAACGGCTTGAAGGAAGGCGACGAGATCGTCACCGGAAGCTACAAGGTTTTGCGCACCATGAAGCCGGGTGCGAGCATAAAAATCGACAACTCGGCTGCGAAGAAAGAAGAGAATGAGTAGAGTTGGGTCATCTGAACTCGACAACTAACAAAGGTTTGGGTGGCTCGTCCAAAGGGAAAGCCGTCCGGATGGAGAATGTAAGTGTCCCCACAGGACCAGGAGAAGAAGATGGCAACTGCTGAAGTAATGAATTTTTCCCAGCCCGCAGTGTTGGCTCCTCCGCAGCAATGCATGATTGCGACCGAAGACCTGTGGAAGACCTACGACATGGGCTCGGAACAGCAGGTGCACGCGCTGCGCGGGGTCAACCTGCGCATCCAGCGTAGCGAGTACGTCGCCATCATGGGTCCGTCGGGCTCCGGCAAGTCGACCTTGATGAACCTGATCGGCTGCCTCGATTCTCCCAGCAAGGGCAACTACTGGCTGAACAATCAGCTGGTGAGCGAACTCGACGACGACGAGCTCGCCCGCATCCGCAACAAAGAAATTGGTTTCGTTTTCCAGACTTTCAACCTGCTGGCCCGCGCCACCGCGCTGCACAACGTCGAGCTTCCCCTGATTTACGCCGGTGTTCCAGCTGAAGAGCGTATCGCGCGTGCCGAGGGAGCGCTCGCCGCAGTCGGCATGGAAAAGCGCATGTCGCACAAGCCGAACGAGCTTTCCGGCGGCCAGCGCCAGCGTGTTGCTATCGCCCGTGCCCTGGTCAACAAGCCCTCCATCATCCTGGCCGACGAACCCACCGGCAACCTCGACTCGCAAACCGGCAATGAAATCATGGCCCTATTCGATCGCTTGCAGGCGGAAGGCAATACCATCGTGCTGGTCACTCACGAACACGATATCGCCGAGTATGCCCACCGCGTCATCTTCATCAAAGACGGCGTGATCGCCGGAGACGAGCGAAAGAGATAGTTCCAGCCGAACTGCTTCACCACAGAGTCACAGAGGAAAACCTGAGATATGGGTTTCTCTTCTGTGACTTTGTGGTGATTTGTTTTCTGCAGAAGTAATGTAGCCAGTTTTCTTTTCGGTTTTTTGTTTCGTAAGCGGAAATCCGCCATTCGCCCTTCCCGTCCGCTAATCCTTTCCTGCAAATATCCGATAAACATGCTGAAGGACGGCGAAGACTGTGAAAATTCTCCTGGTCGAGGACAGCAAACTGTTGCGTATAACCAACGAGCGCACACTGGTCAAAGCAGGTTACGACGTGATCAGCGCGGAAGATGGGGAAGAAGCGCTGCGCTGCGCCAAAGAGCAGAAACCGGATCTCATCTTGCTCGACGCTGCTGCCCAAAGTCAGCGGACTTGAAGTCTTGACCCGTCTGAAACACAATCGCGACACAGCGAAAATTCCAGTGGTCGCTCTCAGTGGTCTGTCCGACAAAAATCGGCAGCGCTGCTCGATGCCGGGGCGGATGAATACCTTGAAAAAAATTCCGTCATCACCGACAAGGGGCTCAACCGACTACCCAAAGTCCTCGAAGACGTCATATGCCGCATCAACCGCAAGCGTGGCATGAATTTCTCACCCGTCCTCAACAAGAAGACGCAGTGACCAACCATCACGGTCAGCTGACCGGCTTTTTCCGCGCGACCAGGTCGTAGATCAGCACGACCACCGCAATCACCGCGAGCAGATGGATGACTCCTCCGGCGATGTGCAAAACAAATCCCAGCAGCCACAGAATCAGAAGGACCGCAACGATTGCCCGAAGCATGGTTCGACTGTCCTCTCGTGTTCGGCGCTTTTTCGACAAGCGCGGAAGCCCAGCGAGCTTATCAGGAAAAAACTCGCGCGAGAATTCAACACGCGAGCATCTGCAGAACGCACCTCTCGTTTCTACCCGAAACGCCGGATTTTCGGAGAATCGCACCCAGCCTAAATTGACTTCGGTCGGTTGGGACGGTTCCGTCTCAAGAACGACACTTGCTGTTGAGCGAAGCATACCTGATTGACCAAGGCGGACTGAGACACCCGGCGATGATCTCCGGGAGCCCGGTCCTACCGATTGAACTCATGAAAGGGGAGCTATGAATACAGAAAAGACCGGACAGCAGTCCAACCCGAACGACCCCACGCAACGCGACCAGGACAAGCAGGGCCAACAGGGTCAGCGCGACCAACAGGGCCAGCGCGATCAGCAGGGCTATGGCCAGACTGATCAGCAGAAAGATCGCAAGCCGGGTCAGGGTCAACAGGACGTCAACGATCGCGATAGGAAGTCCGCGTAGTTTTTCTCCGAGACCATAAAACAAAGCCCCCTTCCTCGCGGGAGGGGGCCTTTTCTTGCGGCCTGCATTAGGACTACTGGCTGTTTCCGGGCTGGTCGGAAGCGGCCGTCAGAGTGCCCAGCACTCCGTCGGCTTCGTCGTTCGGTCCGGCTGTGAAGTAGAGCGACGTAGCCATTCCATCGTTGGTGGAATCCCCGCCGAAGCTCAGTCCCCACAACCCTTGAACGACCAGCGTCGTCCCGGTGGTGTCGTCGAGCATGGCACCTTCATGCTTTCCAGTAGCGGTATTGAAAGCGTGAACGGTACCGTCGCCGAAATTTCCGATTAACAGGCGGTGCGTGAACTTGCCGAAGTCGCCGGGTGCCGCGGCAATTCCCCAAGGCGCGTTGAACCACGGGCCGTGCTGTAAAGCCAGCAAAAGCTTTCCCGTCGGGCTGAACACTCCGACATAGCCAAGGCCTGCTCCGTGGTCTTCGTCCAGGCTGCCGGGAGCGCGGTGCGCAAACGTGACCACCAGATTGCCGCCCACGTTCTGAATGTTGAAAGGAGCGTAGCCGGAAGGAAGATTCGGAATGCGGAACGCGTTCATGTCGCCCGCTTCCACCCGGACGAAATTTGCGTTGTAGACTTCCACGCGGCCCGACTGAAAGTTCGTCGCGTAAAAGCGCGCCCCGAAGCTCGGTGTGGCGATCGCGCAACCTTTATAGACAGCTTTTCCGCTATTGTTCTTGATGATGATGGTGTTTGCGAAATCTGCTGCGGGATTCCAACCGGAAATTGTGCCGTCCTCGGTCACGAACAGGAAGATGGCCTTCCCGCCCCCCACTTGAAAACCAGAAGTCGGGTTGAAGACGGTGCCGGTTGGGGCAGCCGTCCCAGTGCCGTCGGGCGTTGCGATTTTAACGACCAGGGGCGTCGATGCGCCGCCCGGTACAAACGGCGCACCAGCTCCGTCGTACACGGTGGTCAATCCCGCGCCATTGTCGGAAATCCACCAAGGTCCGCCGCTTCCTCGCGACATTCCCCAGGGATTGAGCAACTGTGGATCGACGTTGGGAGCACCTGAAACAGAAGATGAATCGGTAGTGAGATCGGTTCGGTGATACTTCTGCGCGCTGCTGATGGTTGGCACCAACAACGCAAAAAACGTGGCGGCAAGCATAAGTCGGCGATCGGCTGAGATCGGCATACATCTTCCTCCACTGAACTTGAAATCATCTTGACTGACGCGGATCGAGGCGCGTCTCCCCTAGGCAGTGGGGCAACGGTATGCCTGCTCACAACTCGGGTTTGTCACCGAATTGTCGACTTTCGGCAATATTGTTGTCAGATCGCAAAGGTACGGCAGTGAAAAGACAATTGCGGAGGATTGCGTTCGTCTTGCAGATGTAAAAAACGCTTTACTGTGAGTTCGGAGCACCTTGTACGCCGGCCGTATCGGTCGGAACCGGACGCGCCGCGAAGAAGTTGTGATCGTAAAGATTTCGATACATTCTTCCCGCGATTTCCGCGGCCTTCGGTCCGAACGTCGGACGCCCACCCTGCAGGAAGACCACGGTCACGATCCGTCCTACGTCTGTGTTCGCATAGGAAGCGAACCAACCATAGCGCGTGCCAGAGCGCGAACACGTTCCCGTCTTGCCGAGGACTTGTTCCTCGGAGAAGTTGTAACGAACGCTGCGTGCTGTTCCGTACTGAACTGCCCCGGCCATGCCGTCGGAGATTTCAGGAATGATCGGGGCAATATCGAGATGACGTTTCACGCGTGGCTGGAAGTTGGCGATCTCTTCCGGAGTGTCCGGGTGCTGTACGTAATAAAGCGTCCCCCCGTTAGCGATAGCTGACACCATCGCGCCCAGTTGCAGGGGGGTCATCGAGATCCCCTCGCCGAACGAACACATCTTTCCGACTCCGCCCAGCTTGCTTGAGATCTCCGATTCCGGGTACGTACCCAGATGTTCGCCATCGATGTTGTAGCCGGCGAGTTCGCCGAGACCGTACTCGTTCGCGTAGTAGCGAACCTTCTCGAAACCGAGTTTGCGTCCCAACGCCTCGAAGTAGGCGTTGTTGGAACGCGCTAGCGCCAGCGTGAGATTCATCCGGCTGCGGCGGCCCAGGGTCACGGGCGTGTCTTTATCAATCAGCCCTTCGCTCAACGCGGCCAGGGCGACAGCAACTTTGATGGTGGAGCACGGCTGTGCGCCGCTCGACAGCGCCAGCTTCTGGTTCACCATGGCAAGAACGCGTCCGCTGGTCGGCTCGATCGCGACCACGGTTCCGTTCATATTGCCGAGTGCATCGATGGCAGCCTGGCGCACTACTGGATCTTCACCAGCGGTGTTGTCGCCTTCGGTGATGTCTTCCGCGAATGAACTTGTATAGAAGCGCTCGTAGTAGCGGTGGCGACGGCGATGAATCGCTGTGCGTTTGCTGGCCGGAGTGACCGAGCGCTTGCGCGCGAGGCGGGTCATGCGCCGTCGGGCGCGTGCCGATTCTGCCACTTTTTGTGACTTGGACTTGCCGGTAAGTGACCGCGTGTTGACACTGGCGGCTGTGACGAACTGAGATGGAGCCAACGTCATGACTGCTAACAGCAACACCTTGCAAAAGTTACTGGCTTTGGCCGACATCGAGCCCCTTACCTTACTCAAGACGATACAGAAATTTAGATGCACGAACCTTGCCAGCTATGATGGCACGACTCGGCCCTACCAATTTCGATACTAGAGACTTAGGCTGCTACGAGCAATGGAATTTTACTCGGCCGCTATAGGAGCCAGGCAGGAGGTAAGTCGTTGAAATACTGTGATTTACGCGGAAAACACCCGGGTTCTCAGCCTTTCGTAATTCGTAACCAGGTAACCAAAATGGCACTCCCGTGCCAGTGAAAGATTTTGCCGAAACACAGAAGGGAGTGCGCCCGGGGGAGAATGCTAAGCGCGATTTAACCCAGCAAACGCCGACCTCTAACCCTACCCTTCTTCCAGTTCGGGCTCGGCCAGAAATCGATATCCGATACCTCTCACGGTCAGGAGATGACGCGGTCGGGCCGGGTCGTCTTCGATGTAGCGTCGCAAACGCACTACGAAGTTGTCGATCGCGCGTGTGTCCGTATCTTCTTTTAGTCCCCACACTTCTTCCAGAATCGACTTGCGTGAGACGACTTGCCCATTGCTCTGGATCAGGTGCTTGAGCAGGTCAGACTCCATAAGCGTGAGCTGAATCTTTCCCCGATTGGTGCTCAGCTCGAGCGTGCCGAAGTCAATGGTCTTGCCGCGGAAAGACAACACGTCGCCGGTCTTCGAGGTCTTGCTTCCGTTGCCTTCCACCTCCGACTCGTTCGCCTGAGATCCCGAGCGCAACCATTGACTGCGCCGCAACAAACCTTGCAGCCGCGCCAGCAAGATCGCAAGCTCGAAGGGCTTGGGCAGGTAGTCATCCGCGCCCGAGGCAAATCCTTTCAGCACATCTTCCGGACGGCCGCGCGCGGTCAGCATCAGCACGGGCACAAAATTTTTTGCTTCGCGGAGTTGGGTTGCAACCTCGAATCCGTCTTTGCCAGGTAGCATGACGTCGAGCACCACGGCGTCGAAGTTCTCTTTTTTGCCAAGAAGACGGTCGAGCGCCGCTTCCCCGTCGCCGACCACCTCGACCGAATGTCCTTCGGCTTCGAGGTTGTACGACAACCCCTTGGCGAGATGCGCCTCGTCCTCGACCACCAGCACGCGGCTCATGCGCCATTCACCGAAGTTGCACTGCGCGGCAATTCGAGAGTGAAGGTGGTTCCCTTTCCTTCGCCAGCGCTCTCAGCAAAAACTTTGCCCCCGTGCTTGCGCACGATCGAGCGCACGATGAACAATCCCAGCCCAGTCCCCTTCACATGCGCGAGCGTCCGATTCGAGACACGGTAAAAGCGTCTGAAGATGCGTTTGAGTTCCTCGGGCGGAATGCCCACACCTCGGTCCTGCACCTGCAGCACAACGTTCTTTTGGTCAGCGGCCACGCGCACGGCCACGTCCACCTTGTCACCTGAGTACTTCACCGCGTTGTCGATCAGGTTCGAGACCGCCGTGCGCAGTTCCTCCGCATCGCCGAAAACACGTGGAGGATTCCCGTTTGTTGCCGCGTTGTCGTAGCGCAGTGCCTTCGCCTGCAAGTGGTGCCGGGTCCGCACCAGCTCCAGGCAGTCGCGCACCAGGCCGTCGAATTCCAGTTCCACGCGCTGATGCTTGGCACCTCTCTGCGCGGCCTGCCCGGCCTTCAACACCTGCTCGACCGTCCCTAGTAAGCGGTCAGTGTCGCTGAGCATCAGTCCATAAAATTCGCGGCGGCGCGTTTCGTCGACCGGACGGCTCTGCAGTGTCTCCAGATAAAGGCGAATCGACGCGATGGGCGTCTTCAATTCGTGCGTGACGGCGTTGATGAAACTGTCGTGCTGCTCGTTGCGCCGAATCTCGCGCACCAGAAAAATCGTGTTGAGAATGATGCCCGCGGCAATCGCGCAAAAGAAGATGAATCCCAGAAAGACTTTAACGCCTTCCTGCCAGTTGAGAATGATCCACCCGCTGCCGACGGCCACAGCCGTAGCGGCCAACCCGACGCCGAGGGTCAGGAAGAATGCAATCGTCTTGCGGCGCGAGGTGATGCGCATTGGTTATGAACAGATTCTACCGTGCCAGCCCTGCTAAACGGTCTCGCAACAGCGAGCCCCAATTCCTAGCCGTACTATGTGTTATAGTACACGCCGTGATTTCCTTCCGTGTCGACTTTCGGGCCGGCATTTCCCTCTACGAACAGATCGTCTACGCGGCCAAGAAAGCGATGATCACGGGCGAGCTCCGGCCGGGCGATGTCTTCCCGTCGGTGCGCGCTCTGAGCCGAGAGCTAAAAATCAATCCGAACACGGCTCACAAGGTCGTTATTCATCTGACCGCGGCTGGCTTACTCGAAATACATCCAGGTATTGGAACGGTTGTGGCCGCGCCGCGCGAAGCCGCAATTGCTGAGCGCACTCAACTCCTTGGACCCGAGATTGAGCAGCTAGTGGTCGAGTCCAAAAAGCTTGGGATCGACTTGAACGAGGTAATCGAATCGGTTTCCATGCACTGGAAAAAACTGGAAGGACGTCGAACGGAATCTGAGCGTGGAGGTCGTAGCAAGCGATGACCAGCGCCATACATACGCGGGACCTCACCAAGAACTTCCGACGGGTTGTTGCCCTCGAGGGTCTCAACCTTGAAGTACCCGAAGGTTCAATTTACGCCCTAGTGGGCCCGAACGGCGCCGGTAAAACCACAGCGATCAAAATTCTGATGAACATTTTCCGTTCCAGCAGCGGAACGGCAAGTGTTCTGGGGATGGATTCGCGGCGGATAGCCGGCCCAGCGTTTACGTCCATCGCTTACGTCTCCGAAAATCAGGAACTGCCGCTGTGGATGCGCGTTCGAGATTTCCTTGCCTACTTGCGACCGTTCTATCCCACTTGGGACAAGGATCTGGAAAGCGAACTAGTGCGTCAATTTGAGCTTCCACCCGACCGTAAGCTGAGGCATTTGTCCCGGGGCATGCGAATGAAAGCCGCGTTGGCGAGCTCCCTTTCTTATCATCCCAAACTCATTATTCTCGACGAGCCCTTCACTGGACTCGATCCACTCGTGCGCGACGAATTCATCGAAGGGCTGCTGGGGCGCGCCGAGGAAGCAACCGTGTTCATCTCTTCTCACGATCTTGCCGAAATCGAAAGCTTCGCAAGTCATGTGGGCTACCTGGAAAACGGCCGTCTCAAATTCTCCGAAGAACTCGCAGGATTGATGGAGCGCTTCCGAGAAGTCGACGTGATTTTCAAGACACCTCAGCCTTTACCGCGACCGGTCCCGCCCACATGGATTCGAATCGACAGCTCTGGGCCGGTCGTGCGTTTTGTTGCGACCAACTACCAGGAACAAGAGACGGCTCGCCAAATCCAGGAAGTGCTGGGCACAGCTCCCGAAAAGATTTCAGCTCTTCCGATGTCGCTGCGGTCGATTTTTTTGGCATTGGCGAAGGAAGGGCGAGGAGTCGCGAAGTCATGAACCAGGTTCTGCACATCCTCAGAAAAGACATTCGCCGGTACTGGCCGGAGTCCATGGCATCCCTGGCCGCCACGGGACTCTTCACATGGAACGCAGTACGTAGCTGGCGGCCACCGGAAGGGTACATGGGCTTAGCGATGAACCGGTCTTTGCAGCCGTTCGTTTCCCTTCTGTTGCCTATCGCATGGTGGTTGCTTGTTGTTCGTGTGATTCAAGGAGAGTCTCTTGTCGGCGATCGTCAGTTTTGGATCACTCGCCCATACGACTGGAAAAAGCTCCTCGCCGCGAAGGTCGTCTTCATCCTGCTTTTTATCAATTTGCCTTTCTTGATCATGCAAGCAGCATTACTGGGCTTGGCCGGATTTGACCCCCTGAAATTCCTGCCAGAACTCTTGATGCTGCAAATTGTTCCTTTAAGCGCTACCCTACCGGTCGCGACTCTGGCCACGGTCACCTCCAGTTTCGGCAAGGCAGCTCTGGCCGCTTTCATGGTCATCATTTACATCAGCGCAATATCTTTCCTCGCTTCACAGATTCCAAGTTCGTCGTTCTCTTCTGACACGGACGGCGTTCAGGCACTCGTTTTGTTTGGGACCTGCTTGTTCGTCATTTGGCTGCAATATTCGTCGCGCTCCACGTCCAGGTCTCGCTGGGTCATCGCCGGCTTCGGAATGGTCATGCTGTTGCTGCTGGTAGCGACTCCCTATCGCACATTAATTGCTCATAACTACACGCCAATCGCACCTGATGCGGCGCCGATCAAATTTGCATTCTCGCCTCCTGCGCCGCCGGGCGAGAAAACACTTCCCGAAGGCAATAGCGAAGTGGAGGTTCACATCCCTTTGAACGTTTCGGGACTGGCAGGGTCAGCCATCGCACGAATCCAGGGAAATTTGATCACAATCGAAGATCCAAGTGGTTTTCGGTGGAATCAAGGCTGGAAGGGACAATACCAGAACTTATTTCCCGATAACAACCGCGTTACGATCAATTTTCAAATGCCGCACAAGATCTACGAACGCATGCGAAACATGTCGCTGAACATGCACGTATCGCTGGCTATTGTTATGTTGCGAGACACCGATCCGCAGAAGTTCATTACTCCTGGAGGCAAATTTACGCTTCCGGCTGTTGGGACTTGCACCACGGATTGGGGCTTTTATTCCGAGGCAATTCACTGCATGGCGCCCCTCCGCCAGCCGTCGGCCTTACAAGTGAGCGCCGATGCTTCACAAAGTACGTGCCCGCTTCCCGAAAAACAGGAACGCGCACAGCCCGGCACCATCATCAGTTCACTGTTCTGGAGTCCATCTCCACAAGATTTCAACTATGACTTCGATCCCGTGCAATCTTTTGACATCTACATGACAAATGTCCGTCGAGCGTCAGAAGCCCCGGGGCACACAGGCATTTGCCCGGGGACTCCACTGGTGCTGAGTCGGCCAGTATTCGACCGGCAATTCATGCTTGATTTGAGTCTGGATTCAGTGCGGATTGACGACTACCGCCCGCAGTCGGATCGAATCGTGATTGGGAGACGGTAGCAGCGCTCGACCTGAAATCGAAAATGGTTTCGATGGAAGCCTGTAGAAACAGGTGGAACTGCGCCCCGCGGAGAAGAAGCACAAAAAAGAAGCGGCCTTTTCGGGCCGCTTGTTTTGCAGGTGCTTCGTTGTGCAACTAGTCCGTGAATTGCGGAGCCGCCAGCTGCCCGTTGGGCGCTGCCACCAGGCCCGCTTTGATCTCGGTCAAGTTCACTTTCTGAATCTGCCAGGCCAGGCCGAGCTTCTTCAACGCCCAGATCCCGTACCAGTTCAAATCCACTTCGTACCAGGTCAAGCCGTGACGAGCTGAGGTCGGATGCGCGTGGTGGTTGTTGTGCCAGCCCTCCCCGAAGGTGAGGATGGCTACGAAGAAGTTGTTGGTCGAAAGATCGCGCGTCGAGAAGCGCCGCGAGCCCCACATGTGCGTAATGGAGTTCACCATCCAGGTCGCGTGCAGGCCAACCACCGTCCGCATAAAGATGCCCCACAGCAGGAACGGTAAACCGCCAATCGCGAACAGGATCACACCCAGCACGATCATGGGCACGTAGTGATACTTGGTAAGCCACACGTGAAATTTGTCTTTGGCGAGATCGGGAACGTAGCGCGCCAGCGTGGTCGTGTCATGGTGCATGGACTTGCCCATGAGGATCCAGCCCATGTGCGCCCACCAGGTGCCGTCGATCGGGGAATGCGGATCGCCTTCCTGGTCCGAGAACTTGTGATGTATGCGATGCGTCGCCACCCAGAAAATCGGCCCGCCTTCGAGAGCGAGCGTGGCGCATATGGTCAGGAAATACTCCACCCACTTGGGCGTCTTGTAGCCGCGGTGCGTGAGCAGGCGGTGATAGCTCATGCCGATGCCCAGCGAACCCGACACCCACCACAGGAAACAAGCGACAAAAAATGCTTTCCACGTGAAGAAGAACAGCGCCGCAATGGCGCCTACGTGAAAAAGACCCATGAAGATGGCCGTGACCCAATTAATCTGATCGTCGCCGGCGTGTTCGCGCGCGATGGTTTCCAGTTCCATTGAAATGTTCCCCGTTGGGAAGGTGCACTTTTAAGGTATCAAGGGAACGGGATAGGCCTCTGTAATACTTGTGTAATAGCAAGGACTTGAGGAGTTACGAGGGTAACGAGCAAATCCCTGAAGTGCTATTGCGATTGCCGCTCTTCACTAAACAGAAAATCGTGTCGCCCAATTTGTCACGAGAATGAACGAGCCGGCCTTTCAGAATCTACGCCCCGTTGCCCTAGTGGATCGCGCAGAGATCTATCGTCGCTGCTGCCGAATTACACTTTATTGTCAACCACAGCCGGGGACAAGAGAATCGTGCCCAGGTCATCATCTTCTGCACGCCAATCACGATGTCTTCATAAAAATCATCGGCAAGCGCAGCGTCATATTTGGGTGTGCCGTCGGGCTTGGTTAAGGTCGGCCCCGTCGGTGCTGAATCCGTCCGTTGGAAAAGCCCAGAACTGCTTCACTCATCCTTGCAGCAGAAAGCGCGCCCCGATCAACATCAACACACTGCCGAGAACGCGCCGCAAAACGAGGAGCGGCAGATGCTGTGCCCAGGCAGCCCCAAAATAACTTCCCGCACAAATGCCCAAGGCAATCAGCAGTCCCAGCTTTAGGTCGAAGTGATGCGACTTGGCATACGGAATGAAAGCGATGAACCAAATCGGCAGAGAAGAAATCATGAGAGCAGTCCCCTGCGCGCGTAACTGCTCCATGCGGAAGACGTAAATGAGTGCCGGAATGACGAAGGCGCCACCCGTGCCCGTGATGCCCACAAGAATCCCAACCACCGCGCCGACCAGAAGCTGCAGCAAAATATTCATGCCATGGACCTAGCGAGAGATTTTGGCCCTTTCCTGCCGGCAGCATTGTAAACAAGCAGGGAACCAAAACAGATGTCGCCAATGAACTCTTATAGTTATAGCACTCCGGGTCGCCCGGGCGTTTCAGATCGTGAAAAGTAGGGGTCCGAAGTGTTCCCACAATACCCTTAAAACAGGCATAGGATCCCTAAAACAGGCATAGGATCCCTCTGGAGCCTGCGGCGGGGCGGGAGGGGTAAAGGGGGCCCAGATGCCATGCGCGGCGCGGCTATAAGGCATCCTCGCGCGAATGTTAGCTATTTGATATTAAGCTCCGGTGGATCCCGCCGCTTTTGCGGACAACATTTGAAACCGTCGATGATCGTGCAGTGTGTGCGGGGGCCGGCGTCGCCAAATAAGCTGGCCTTTCGAACGGCCCTCCCTTGGTTACTTCTGTAAGTGACTTTGGGAGTTTCCCGTCTGGGAAAACATGCTCCACTACAGCGATTAACGTATTCAGAAACAATAGCTTGCGAAGTCAAGCAAGTAACGGTTACCTTGGGTTACTTTGGTACATTGATCGGTTGAGCAGACCTGCTAAGTTTATATGGCAAAAAAATTCGCAGAATTACGTAAAGCCGTTTTTACACGTTGCCCGTTAGGGTGAGAAGACGATGAGTTCGACCGCCAATCTCGCGTACTACACCCTGTGGTTTGCGCACCCCGTGCTGCAAGCAGGGCTAGTCGGCATTCTGCTTTGGCGGAAGCTGTATCGAACCTTTCCGGTCTTTTTCAGCTACGTAGCGTTCCAGATCCTGGTTTTCGCTCTTCTGTTCCCGCTGCGCAGCGATCGTTTCTACACAATTTTCTATTACACGTCCTGGGGCACGACCGCAGTCAGCGTCATTCTCGGCTTCTTCGTAATTCACGAACTCTTTCAGGATGTGTTTCGTCCGTACCACACGTTGCGCGATCTGGGCTCGGTGTTGTTCAAGTGGGCCGCTTTGGTGATGCTTCTGGTCGCAGGAGTGGTGGCGGCTTCAACCGCTTCGGCAACGGAAGAGCCTCTGCGCACCGGCATCATGACGTTGCAGCGCAGCGTGCGGGTGGTTCAGTGCGGACTGATCCTGTTCCTGCTGGTTTTCTCGCGTTACCTGGGGACGAACTGGCAACAGAAGAGTTTCGGCATCGCACTCGGATTCGGTGGTTTCGCGAGCGTCGAGCTCGCGCTGGTCGCCATCAACGCTGCGACCGACAACGTTTTCAACCAGGTGCTTACAGATTTTGTAAACATGGCGGCGTACGACATCACGATTCTGATCTGGGTCGGCTATATGCTCGCCAAGAGCCCGGCCCGCGAGCCGGCCACCCATATGCTGCGGCCGCAACGCTGGGAAGACGGGCTCTCGGCGATCCAGCATCCGCACACGGCCGATTCGCTCATCCCGATGTTCGAAAGCATGGTCGATCGCGCCCTCTCGCGATCCGGAGCAGATCCTGAAGCCGTCCCGCCCGCCGCGACAGCGCCCGTGCCTAATGTAGAAGAGATCACATTGCCTGGCAGCGGATCGCGACGTGTTACCTTCGAGTACCCGCCGCTCCCGCAACGCGCAGCCTCCAAGGGCTGATCTGCCCTACACATTCGGCGGCTAACTAAACAACACTTAGTGACACGGATCCGATTCGTGCTCGCCCTACCTTCGCAAATTCCACGTCTTCTTTGCCGAACTAGAAGTACCCAAAGTTGCGTCTAAAAATGAGACAAAAAGACCGAATAATGGACTCACCTGCCCAATTTCCAAGGATTTTCGACTGAAAAGCTCGGAGACGAACAAATCCAAGGGGTTCAAAGAGCCGATTCGGAACTCCAGGATGCCTTGGGACCGAGCAAAAATACAGAATCTTCTCTAGGAAATTTGCCTGAGTTCTGTATAATTCGGGCGCGCGACAGGTGACTTTAGTAACTAAGTCATTCGTCGCGTAAGGAGAGACCCCAATGAAACGAACCGTCAGGGCATGGTTCCTGATGCTTGCGTTCGCGGCTACATACGTAGCTGCCGCCGCCCCTAGAGTTGCCGCTCCGGACGGCGGGCCGCTACCGTTGTGTCCACCACGCAAGGGACCTCACTGCAGCCTAAACGTAAACTAGCAAACAGCAAGGTCACGAAAGTAACCTGCTGGTAACCTGCTGAACCATCGATATTTTGGGACCTGTGGGCTGACTCGAGCTGAATACTCGACTCGGCCCTCTTTTTTGCCTCGAATGCAACGGCGCGATCGTTGGGGATGTTTCCGCGTTTAGGCTGCTGAACGGTTCGATGCGCGCAGTTGTTGCTCGAGCTGCTCGGCAGTGGATACCGGCGGCTGGCAAGTCGCGCCCGAGCACACCACCGCCTTCGCAATACGCTCGCGAACCCCTGGCAGATTGGGAATCGTCTCTGCAAGTGAGGGCGGCAGATTCTGCGCAACCGCTTCGTTCGTCGTCAGGTGGATGACCGCCTTGTTGAATGCCAAGCTTGACACGGCCGCGCGATAGAGATTGCGCGCATCCTCGCCTTCCCCGATCACGACTACCTGCGTGTGCGGCTGCATCAAGTACACGCCGGCGATTCCGTATGTCGCCCCGAAAATTCCGAATTGTTCGGCCATGCCCGCAAACACTTCGAGCGTTTCCTGAGCCTGGTCGCGGTAGCTCTGCTCATTCGTGTAGCTGTACATGCGCAACAATGCGATGGCGGCTACGGAATTTCCTGCGGGCGTCGGGGAATCCTGAAAAGGTTTTCGGCGCGTCGCCAGCGTTCCGAGTTGCTTCTGTCCTTCTTCCGCTTTTTCCGTGTCGAAGAATCCGCCTGACGTTGCATCAAAAAACTTCTCCACCATCGCATCAGCGACGCGGCGCGCAAACTTGAAATAAGAGAGATCCGAACTAGCTTCGTATGCATCCAGGCACGCGACCCCGAGGAAAGCGTAGTCCTCAAGCATCCCGCGCACCTGCCGCCGATCGGCTTGCGGATCGGAATACGCAATCACGTGCAGAAGGCCATCCGTCTGCATAGCCTCCGACAGGATGCGATCCAGCGAGCGCAGCGCAAAGCGTCGCGCATCCTCCAGCCCAAGCACTTTCGCTGCCTCGAGATAGGCCGAGATGCAAAGCGCGTTCCAGCCCACATAGACAGTCATATCAACGTAAGGCGTGGGCCGCTCCAGCCGCGCTGCATACATCTTCTTCTTCGCCGACGTCAGCAGTTCCTGCACCCGATCGGACGCCAGGCCCAGACGCTTGGCGATCTCCTCGATCGACGTGCGCACGTACAGCACATTCTTCGCTGAATTGTGATGCATCTCGCCGACTTCGTTGATGTCGTAATACAGCAGCGCCACCTGCGCTTCTTCGGCGGAAAGAACTGCCTTGGCTTCGGCGACGGTCCAGGTAAAGTAGTCGCCGTCATCATCCATCGAGTAGTCAGCATCCTGCGAAGCATAAAAGCCACCGTGTTCGCGGTCGCTGAGCCACTCATCCATCCAGCGAATGATGTCTCGCGCTACGTTGGCAAAGAACTCGGAGCCGGTTACCTGAAAAGCGTGCACGTAGTTCTTGAGAAGCTCGGAATTGTCGTAGCACATCTTCTCGAAATGCGGCACGACCCAGCGCTCATCGACCGAGTAACGGTGGAAGCCTCCGGCCAGCTGATCGTAAACACCGCCGTTCGCCATCCGCTCCAGCGTCGTTGTGAAGACGTTGCGCAGTTCCTCATCACCGGTGCGGGCGAAGCGCTCAATGATCAAATCAAGCGTGCTGGGATGCGGGAACTTGGGCGCGCTTCCGAATCCGCCATTCTTCGGATCGAACATGTTGAGCGCCGACTGCACGATGGCGTCGATAGCGCGTGGTGAGAAGGTCGCACTGCGTCCCAGGAACGATTCTGATTGAGAAATCGTCTGCTCCACCAGCTTTGACTGCTCGGTGACATCGGAGAATTTGTCGCGGTATGCGCTTGCAATGGAAGTCAGCACACGCTTGAAGCTTGGCCGTCCCCATTGATCCTGGGGAGGAAAGTAGGTTCCACCGTAGAACGGCTTTCCGTCGGGCGTGAGAAAGGCAGTAAGCGGCCACCCGCCTTGTCCGCTGATGGCGCTGACCGCGGCCTGGTAGCGGCTGTCGATGTCGGGACGCTCGTCGCGATCGACCTTCACGGCGATGAAATTGTCGTTCACGATCTGCGCGACTTCGGGATCGTCATAGGATTCGCGATCCATGACGTGACACCAGTGGCACCAGACCGCGCCGATGTCGAGCAGCATGGGCTTGTTCTCGCGCTGCGCCGTAGCGAAGGCCTCCTCGCCCCACTCATGCCAGCGAATGGGTTGGTGCATCGCAGAGCGCAGGTAAGCCGAAGACGCTCGCGCCAGGGAGTTTTGTGTTTCAGAAGACATGGCTCCCAGTCTAAAGCCTGCGAGGGCTTTCAGTCTGGGAGCCAGTGGATTCGCCGAAGTCGGCGAAATTAGGCGCCGAGAAACTCGACGTGGACGTACTCGCCCAAGCGCACGTTGTAGGCGAGATACCAGCCTAGGTGATCTGGATCCTCATAGAGAACGATGTCGTCGGAATCCCACAACCAGTCGGAGCAGTATGCATAATCGTAAGGAGCGACAGAAAAGTAATAGCCGCTAAACCAGAAGCGCTGCGGCCCTCCGCCTGCCAGACGCCAGCGATGCTGCGGCCCGAAACCGCCGGTGAAGTGACCGTGAGCCCACGGATGATCGACATGGTAGTGCGGATCATCGCGGCCAGAGTTGTGGCCTACCCACTCGCCGTTCGGGTGCACGTGCGGCGCGTCAGGATGGCCTTGCTGGTCGCGGAAGTGTCCGCGGTCCTGCTGCGCGGGATGCTGTTCGGGAGCGCGCTGTTCCTGAGAACGCTGCTCAGGACCACGCTGCTCTTGAGGGTGCGCTTGCGGCGCACGCTGTTCCTCGCGACGCTCCGTTGGGTGCGGCATGGGCGCAGGCTCCGGACCGCGCTCCGGAACATGCTGTGCCGCTCCGCCCTGGGGCGCCGGATGTTCATCATGCTGCGCGACGGCCGGCAACGAAAACAGAATGCAAATCGCAAGAAAAGCAAATATGACTTTCATCCGATTCAACCCTCCACAATTCGAGTCAGCGAAGTGTTCGAAGAATGGATGAGTGCGCGATAGCAAACCGTTGGTAGGGATGTTGCCTTACATCAAGTGGTGGTCAGCAATTGCCTGGTGATCTTGCAGTACAACTCAATGGCGTCGTCAAGCTGCTTTTTTTCGACATACTCTGCGTCGGTATGCGCGACATGAATGGAGCCGGGGCCGATGAGCAATGGCTCGCCCCACTGGGAGAGCGCGGGGATATCGGTGGTGAAGGCGGCCACCATGGTGGGCAGTTTGTCGATTTCGCGAAAGCGCATGAAGGGAATCTCGAGATAGAAGTCGACCTTGGCCAGATCGCCCACCGTCTCGATGATCCGGCGCCGAAGATCCTCTGTGGGGCCGATAAGCCGATACAGCAGGTGGGCCTTCGCCAGGTCGGGGATCACGTTGGGAGCCCGTCCGCCTTCGATCAGTCCGATATTGAACGTGCAGGGACCAATTCCCTCGGCGGTGGGAAGGGGCATGGCGCGTAACTTCGTGAGCGCCACCACGAGCTTGTCGATGGCCGATTCCCCGAGTTCTGGATACGCCGAGTGTGCCATCCGGCCCGACGCTGTGACTTCTACGCGCAGTGTTCCCTTGGAAGCCAGCGCTAACTGATTCTCGGTGGGCTCGCCGTTGATAAGGAATCTCGATCCGATGGGCTGCTGGTTGGCTTTCTTCGCGCCCGTGCTGTCGCGTTCTTCTCCGACGACGAACAGCAGGCCCACCTGAACGCCTTCCTTGCGCAGTCTTTCTGCAGCCGCAATCTGGATAGCGATAATGCCCTTGGCATCGCAGGAGCCGCGGCCATACACACGGGTGCGATCTTCGGAAGACGGGATAAAAGGTGGCACTGTGTCCATGTGCGTGGAGAAAACGACGGACGGGCGAGGCTGCCCGGGCGAAGTAGCCAGCAGGTTGAAGCGGTCGCCTTCGACCGGCATGCGGCGCACATCGTACTTGAGCGCAACGAGTTCGCGGTGCAGCGTTTCGCCTACGGCAGCTTCGTGGCCAGTGATGGATTCGATATCTACAAGTTGCCGTGTGAGCGCGACGACGTCCATGCAGAAAGAATAACCCAGACAGTTCGACATCTCGCAACGCCGGCGGTCGGTCGCGCTCCCAATCACTCGATCGCGCATCGACGTTGTACTCTGTATTCGTGCCCGACGCCTCCAGCGCTATTCGTTCTTTCTTTCTCGACGGTCCAGCCGGACAACTGGAAGCGCTTCTCAACTCCGGGGGGGCCGACGCCGCATATGCCGCCCTCGTGTGCCACCCGCATCCTGTGTATGGCGGGACGCTCCACAACAAGGTCGTGTTCCACGCCATGAAGGCGCTCAACAATCTGGGCATGCCGGTACTCCGCTTCAATTTCCGCGGAGCCGGGCTCAGCCATGGGGAGCACGACCATGGCGCTGGAGAAATCGACGATGTGCGGACCGCGCTCGACTGGCTGGACCGGGAATTTCATTTGCCGATCGTATTCGCGGGATTTTCATTCGGCGCGGCCGTCGGCCTGCGGGCTGCTGTCCCGGACGCGCGGGTGCCTGTGCTTATCAGCCTCGGGACACCGATCTCGCCGGTCGACAATCGATCGTATGACTACGCTTTCCTCATGTCCTCCACCAAACCCAAGCTGTTCGTGAGCGGGTCTCGCGATCAGTTCGCTACTCCGGCGAAGTTGCAGGGGCTCGTGCAGTCGCTACCAGAGCCCAAGAAGCTGGTGATTATTGAGGCTGCCGATCATTTTTTTGAGGGACGCTTGCGAGAAATGCGCGAGACGGTCGAGAACTGGACAAGAGAGACATTGCATCTCTGAGATTCGGCTTGCGGGTTCTGAGATTCGGCTTGCGGGTTTCGAAGTCGTCTATACTCTTGCCGACTTCTTAGCCGGAGAGCGGATTAATTTTATGAATGGAAGTGCGCTGGTGGATCGCGGGAACACGGTGCTTGGCGTGCTGCTGGCGCTGGGACTGATCATCGGTGGCTGGGTATTGGGCTCGGAAATCAAGGCCACCCGCCTGGGCGATCGCTATGTGACAGTGAAGGGCCTGGTCGAGCGCAATGTGAAGTCCGACCTCGTCATTTGGCCACTCACCTACAAAGAGGCCGGCGACGAACTCGGTGCGCTGTACGCGAAGACCGAGGCCGACAAGAAAACGGTTCTGCAATTCCTCAGCGACCAGGGCATTCAGTCGTCAGAAATCGAACTCGGGATCATTCGCGTAGTCGACACGCAAGCCAACGAATATGGCGGCGGCACGCGCGCACCCCATCGCTACATTGTCGAGCAGCAAATTACTGTGCACACCTCGCGCGTGGACCAGATCGCCGCAGCCGCTCAGAAAACCTTGCAGTTGTTGCAAAAGGGCATCGTGCTCGGTGGCAATCCAGGCCAGGGTCTCGCCTACAAATTCACCGGCCTGAACGCGATCAAGCCTGACATGATCACGGAAGCCACGCGTAACGCGCGCGCCGCCGCCGATCGTTTTGCCGCAGACTCCGGCAGCAAGGTTGGATCCATCCGCACCGCGAACCAGGGAGTGTTCTCAATTCTGCCGGCTGACCAGGCGGGCGATGGCGCGGAAGGCGGCTTCGGGGCGGATGCGAGTTTGATGAAGACCGTAAGAGTGGTGACGTCGGTCGAGTACTATCTGGAGAAGTGATTGGCGCTTACGTCAGTAAGCCAGCAATATCCGCAGATCGCGCACGTTTGTGCCGGTCGGGCCGGTCATGATGGCATCGCCGAGCGTATCGAATAGTGAAAAAGCGTTGAAGTTCTGGAGCGCGCTGTCAGGATCGAGACCTGCCTGCTTTGCTCTCTCCAGAGTCGTGCCATCGACAACCGCGCCGGCCGCGGGACTGTTGCCGTCGATTCCGTCGGTGCCCGCGCTCAGCACCGCAATGTTCTGCCCGGCAATCTTCGTCGCGCAGTCCAGCGCGAATTGCTGATTGCGGCCGCCAGCACCGCCGTTCGTCACTTTCACCGTGACCTCACCGCCAGAAATCAGGCAGACGCGCGAGACCTTCTTGCGCAACTCGCGCAGACGGCCCAGCAGATAGTCCGCGGCACGCTCGTAGTCCCAGTCATCGCAGCTGTTGTCGACTTCGACGGCGAATCCCTCGCGGGTCGCGGCTACGCCGGCCTCGTCCACTGCCGTTTTGTTGGAGAGCACCGGCCACCAGCGGGCATTCGCGAATGCGGGATCATCGGACTTCGGCGTTTCTTCAAGGGCATGGCGCTGGAATAATTCGCGCACCGATCCCGGAAATTGTTCCATCAGCTTGTACTTCTCAACGACGGCGTAGCAGTCAGCGATGCTGGTTGAGTCCGGCATAGTGGGTCCCGAGGCCAGCGCATCGAGGGTGTGGTCGGGCACGTCACTGATCATCAGCGAGACCTGCTTTGCGGGATAGGCCGCCTGGGCCAGTCGCCCGCCCTTCACTGCGGACAGATGCTTGCGCACCGCATTAATTTCCGCTATCGGCGCACCCGAGAGGACAAGAGCGCGGTACGTGGCGATCAGATCATCGAGCGAGATCTCATCGTCGATTGGCTTTTCGGCGATTGCCGAACCGCCGCCGCTGAGCATAAAGATGACAAGAGAAGATGCCGTCTGCGCATTCAGAGATTTCAGGACTGCTTCGGCGGCTCGCACCGAATCAGCATTGGGTGTGGGATGCCCGCCCCGAAAGTAGCGGAAACCGTGAACTTGAGCGCCAGGATCGACCGAAGTGGCGACAATACCTTCGAGCCTGCTGCCCACTTGAGCCTCGAGCGCTTTCACCAGCGTGTGCCCGGCCTTGCCGATCGAAACAACGAAGACGCGCGCGTAGGCGTTCAGATCGTAGAGGTCCTCGCGCACGCGCAGAATGCCGCGCTCGCAGTTCACATGGCGGGCGAACGCTTTGGAAATGGACGATTGGGTGAGGGCGTACTGAAACATTCCGCGGGCTGTGTCACGCATTGAGAACATGCTCGATTGAGGGTATCAGGTGCGGGCGGGGGCTTGCTCTGGGGAGCGATGAGATCCCCCAATAGAAATGGCGGACGCGAAGGTCCGCCATGTCGTTCAATTTCCCGCGGATGTTAAGCGGTTTTCTTCTGGGGCATTTGTTTTGCCATGTCGGCTTCTGCGCGCTTCATCTCTTCGGCAGAAACGTCGCGCACGTGCGTGGCTAGCGCCCAGCGGAAGCCGTAGGGATCAACAATGTGGCCGTAGCGGTCGCCCCAGAATTGATCCATGAGCGGCATTTTTACCGTCGCCCCGGCGGCCACGGCCTGCGCGAACAGCTTGTCGACGTTCTCTACATATACGTGAATTGCGAAACCCGAGGCATCTCCGCGAGGCGCAAGTGATCCGCCCCACTCGGGAAATTCGTCGTTCAGCATAATAATCGAGTCGCCGATCTTCAGCGAAGCGTGCATGACCTTGCCGTTCGGCATGTCACTTCGGTTGATCACTTGTGCATTCAGGGCTTTCTTGTAGAACTCGATGGCGCCAGCGGCGTCGCGTACTGTGATGTGAGGAGTCAGTGTATGGAAGCCTTCAGGAATGGGTTTTACTTTATCGGGCATGGAACCTCCTGAGAGAAAAATTTGGTTGATTCGAGGCAGGAACTGACTAAAAAAGTCTACGCCCGGCGCAAAAACGCTTCAAGAGGAAGAGAGGGCGAAGAGAATGTCGCGCGTGAGCGCCTGCAATAATTGTTCACCACAGAGTCACAGAGAAAAACACTGAAAGCATTTTGTTGGATGATTGCGGTGGGGACTGCCGGACAAACGCAAATAGCCAAGGGCCAAAAGCTAACAGCTGTTCCTAAAAAAACTTCGTCAGGCCTTCTTCGAGCACGATCACGCGATCTTTTACGCCAGCTTTGGTTGCCTCGGAATCGAGCAGTTGAAGCGGCTCGTCGATGGGTTCGTGCGACAGCCGGAAAGAGCCGTAGTGCATCGGGACCATCCAGCGGGCGTTGAGGTCAAGAAAGGCGCGGGTTGCGTCCTCTGGGCTGGTATGCACCGTGCGGAATTGTTCAGGATTGTAAGCGCCGATCGGCAGCAATGCGACTTCCGGCGAAAGGCGTTCCCCGATTTCGCGGAAGCCATTGAAATATGCTGTGTCGCCGGCGTGATAGACAGAGTGCTTTTCCGATTGCATAACGTAGCCGCCGTATCCGCGATGCGAATCTTTCAGAATGCGCGCGCCCCAATGCCGTGAGGGCACGTGCGTGACGGTGATCCCGTCATGACGATAGTGATTCCACCAGTCGAGTTCGATGATTTCTTCAAATCCAAGATCCGACACCAGATCGAATACGTGGTGCGGCACTACCAGGATCGGCGCGCGGCCCGTCAGCCGGCGGTTGTGCTGTACGATGGCGCGCAGCGAAGGCCGGTGCAAGTGATCGAAATGCGCGTGCGTAACCAGCACCATGTCGATGGGCGGCAGGTCGCCAATACGGAGTCCGGGTCTGCGGACGCGTTTCAGCAGAAACAGCCAACGCGCGAAGTTTGGATCGATCAGAATGCTCTGCCCGCCCATTTGCACGAAAAACGCAGCGTGGCCGATGAAGGTCACGCCCAGTTCGCCGTTGCTGACGAGCGTTGGCTTGTAGGTACTGCCTGTGCGGGGAGTGACCGCCGAGTGGCGGACCAGTCTTCCGAATTGTTGTGCCCGCTTGCGCAGAGCTGGATTTCGTAAGGTCGCTTTAATCATCGAGCCCAATAGACCCGGGGATCAGACCCCTGATCCCGACACTTCATTGGATGCCGAGTGGACGCAAACGGCCTCATCTCCGGACCGCCCCGGCTCAATACTGGATTACGGGGAAACAGTACCCGTATTTTACGGCAAGTTCACGGCAGATTGCTTGACCGTCGTTACGATCGTCATATTTAATTCGGGTACTGTACTTTCGGATAGACGGGCGCGGCCCGTCTTGTTTTTTCTGCCTTGCGACCGGGCGTTCGCGTGCCCTGTCCATAACTGAACAATGGGAGATCGCGATGCGCGTTGCATTTTTGGGGCTCGGCATTATGGGACGACCGATGGCAGCGAACCTGGTGAAAGCGGGGAACGAGGTTGCTGTCTGGAATCGCACTCCGGGCAAGAGGATTGAAGGAGCGCGCACGGCGGAGTCTCCCGCTGACGCCGCCAACGGCGCCGAGGTCGTCTGGATGTGCGTCTCGGACACGAACGCTGTGGAAGTAGTGCTCTTCGGTCCGCAAGGCGTCGAACAGTCCATCGCGTCGGGCGCGATCGTAGTGGACTCGAGCACGATCTCTCCGTCGGCCGAATATCAATTTGCGCAGCGATTGAAGGCGAAGGGCGTGGACTATGCAGATGCGCCGGTCACCGGATCAAAAGTCGCGGCCGAAGCGGGCAGCCTCATCTTCATGGCCGGCGGCGACGAAGCCGTGTTAGCGAAGCTCGAACCCCTGTTCAGCGCCATGGGGAAACAAGTGTTCCGCATGGGCGAAACCAGCAAAGGCCAGGCGGCAAAGCTGGTAATGAATCTGCAGATCGCACTCATCTACGAAGGCTTCGCCGAGGCGCTAACGCTGGCCACCAAGCTGGGAGTCAACATCGATAGATTGCTGCCGCTCATCCAGGCCTCGATGGTGAAGTCAGGAGTGGTCGAGTACAAGGCGCCGTTCGTCCTGAAGCGCGACTTCACGCCGAACTTCCCGCTGCGCCTCATGCTCAAGGATATTCATCTGGCGTTAGCGGCGGCGAAGGAATCACGCGTGAAACTGCCTGCGCTCGAAACCGTGGAAGAGATCTACGAAATGGCGGCCGAGGAGGGCCACGAAGATCTAGATTACGCCGCAACGTTGACGCTGCTTGAAAAATGGGCGGGCGTCGAAGTGAAGGGTGCCGCGTAGGCGCCCTATTTCACAACCGTGCTCTCTTGCCTGACTAGCGCCGCTTCGCGACGACCTCATTACTAACCCGGCTACGGTGTCGAGTGAATGTACGCGAGCATCATACGCACCTCGTCATCTTTCTCCGACAAGTCATGGAGAATTATGTCGCGCATGGAAACCATACCGTGCAGTTGTTGTCCGTCGCAGACGGGCAGGTGCCGGAAGCCGTGGCGGCGCATGAGGAACTTGCAAGTCTCAAGGTCGGCGTTGGGTTGAACCGTCAACGGGTCGCTCGTCATCACGTCACCGACTTTGATTTTAGCAGGATCCAAGCCTTCCACCACCACGCGCCGCATCAAGTCGCGCTCTGAAAATACTCCAGCCAAAAAACCGTCGCGCAGCACGGGCACAGCTCCGATGTTGCGCTCGACCATGGCCTGAGCCACGGCGAGAACAGTCTGTTCGACGTCGGCACGATAGGTGTCCTGATTTCTAACGAGATCGTGGATGCACGACATGGTGCAACCTCCAAGGCGAGATGGGAAGGCAACTACTCGACCAAGGGCGCTTTTCAGGCGGAGTATACGACGAAAACGACTGGCAAAAGCAACGAATCGGGTTAACTGGACAAGCATCTACAGCAAAAAGGGCAGGAAGTGCTTGCCGTTGCCACAAGATTCGCACTGAACTTCCTTACCCACGACCGACGATTACCGGCTAGCCCTAAGACCTCGTGCGCAGCAGTTTCTCCGGCACTCTCGTCTTCTGGCTGCGTTGTCCGGCGATGTCCTCGCCTAGAAAAATCATGTAAGAGCGGTTCCAGAGCGCGGTGGGAACGCTACCCCGGGGCCGGCAGGTCAGCACGATGTTGTAATCGCCGGTGACTGGGAGGGTGTCGATGATCGAGTCGCCGGCGACGGGATCGACTAGAGCGAGGTAGGAGAGGAATTTGTAGACGTCGGGTTCGCCTTTGTAGCCCTGCGCGACGAACGACATGTCGGCGTCTTCGCCAGCGAAGTGCCACGCCAGCGATGCGGCCAGTGCGATGGCGCGCTCATAGGCGTGGGGCGCGAGCACGGCGGGCCCGGGATTATCGAACACGAGGCGCAGCTTGCGCTCGTCTTCCCTGCTGAACTCGCGAACCTTGAGGGAGCCGGATTTCGCCGTGGCCTTCCAATCAACGTGGCGCGCGGAATCTTCCGGCATGTATTCGCGGATGCGATAGAGGTCGTAACCTCGGCCGCGGACGAACGATTCAACCTCGCCCGTGATCATCGGAAGCGCATCGAGGAATTCGTCGGTGGGTTCTACCGCTGGATAGACCAGAACGGTGCGTTTGATGGGGACCCGCCGCGTTTTTGTTAGAAAAGCGAACGGGAAACGAGTGGCGAGGCCAAAGCTATTTTCTGAGTACTGACCACGCCGCTGGAAGCGAAGTTCCAGATCGGCGGAAAGGTCCGCTTGCGGTGCGATGTACGGGAAGTAGGCCGAACCATCAAAGATGCCCGCGGCGGTACCGTCATGCACAATGCGGCGGACGCGACGATCGGGCAGGCGAACCCACTGCTGCTCCGGCGGGCGCTTGGGGGGAAAACCGAAGGTGGCAGGCTCCCAGAGCCATTTGGTGACGGACCTTTTCTTCTTCGACGCCACCACATGGATCGAAAACGACGGCAGAAATTTCCGCGGGTTACGTAGCAGGATTCGTCCGAGCACAGGACGTCCCGCGAAGACGTGCTCGGGGAGACGCACATCGAGTTCAAGATCGCGCAGGATAAATGCGGAGACGAACCCCGAAACCAGGATGGCAGCCAGCATCGCGGCCACCACGATGTAGAGCAGGTTATTCCCGGTGTTGAGGGCAGCGATGCCGATCAGCAAGGTTGCGATGACGTAAACGATGCCCGCCCGCGTGACCTCGTAGTCCACCGCATCGCGAAGACGGCTCACCGCCACGCGCCGGGCCAGGTGAGGCACGGTGGTCAAGCCAACAATCGTGGCCAGAATGAGCGCGGCCGAGGCAAGAACCAGCGTCGCCCAGATGTTGCCTGACTCGCGAGAAATGGTGGAAAACAGCGCCGCGGCAAACGCCAGAATGAGGCCCATCAGGGCCAGCAGAAACTTCAGCCATAAATCGGCGTGCTCCAGGCGAGCAAGTGCGATTACTCTCGCAAACCGCGAATCGCGGGACTTTTCACTATGAGCGCGGGGCATCCGGGAAACCAGGCTCGAGCCTAGCACCACCCCAAGGGTCGGGCAACGTGATGCGATACCGATAAGTAGCTTTCGTAACCCGGACTTGCGAAGGGAAGGCCGCTTTAGGCGCGCCGCCGGCGCCACAACCAGAGCATTACAACACCAAGGCCAACCGCAATGAGCATGACAATGTTCAGGCGCTCGACGTAGTCCATAAGCAGGTCCCAGTGTTTGCCGAACTTGTAGCCGACCACCGAAATCACCGTGACCCAGAGCAGTGCACCCAGGAAGTTGAAAATGGCGAAACGTTTCCAGGGCATGCGCAAAACTCCAGCGAGCGGACCGGCAATCACGCGCAGTCCGAAGATGAAGCGGGCAAAGAAAATCGTCAGCGCACCGTACTGCGCAAATAAGCTCTCGCCACGAGTGATGGTTTCTGGCTTGATGCGAAAGACGTTCTGATAGCGATCGAGCAACGGCCGGCCCCCGCGGTATCCAATCGCGAACCCGAAGTTGTCGCCGAGCGTAGCTGCCAACACGCCGATCAGGATGATGTAAGGAAGCCGCAATTCCTCACGCGAGTAGGCGAGGAAACTTGCCAGCAGGAGAATCGTCTCCCCCGGCACGGGGATCCCGGCATTTTCGAGAAGAAGCGCTCCGCCGACCGCCCAGTAGCCATACTGGGCAATCAAGTTGCGCAGGAAGTCGAGGATGTCTTGCCCCATGCTGGAAATTGCTTTCGGTATCTTATCGCGCCCCAGGCAAAGGCTATCGCCATAGGCACTCACTGATAAGGATCTTGGCGAATAAAAGGCGCAAAGTGCTGAGAACGCCTGATTTCAACAGTTGACTACGGGGCTAGCTGTGAAACAAGTCATTTGAGCCTTTCCAGCTAGACCGTAGTGGATGAAGAGGACAGGAGCGAAACTATCGCTGATGCGTTCTGGGTCTTCACTCACCTGCTGGCGAGTGCCCAACTCTCCAACTCGCTTCGCATTCGCAGAAGCTCGATTTCGGCTCTCTGAAGCTCGAAATCTGCATTGATGCGTTCGAGCGTGCGCTCTGCGGCGTCGATCGCAGCATTCTGCAAGTCGCGCTGGGTGCCTACTTGGGTTTCCATACGCTCGTGGACTGCGTCTAGTTCATTTTCCGCCAACTTGTACCGGAGGTCCGCAACATGTCGAGCGGCCAGCAACTGGTCTACGTTGTGTTGTAACTGAACAGCATCCAATGCTGCTTTGTTCTTGATCTGCTCTGCTTCTTTGCCAGCGCGGAGTGCCTCAGCATCGGCGGCTGCGGCGCGTGCTCGTTGTGATCTATCGAAGAAGGGGAACCGTAAAACGAGACCGAAGGTGACATTTTGGGTTTGAAAGGTGTGGGGAACGAAGAACTGTTCGTAGTTCGTCAGCGATGTATTTATCACGCCGTACTGAGTCGAAAAGTCGGCAGAGGGATATAAGGCTCGGTGTTCTCCCTTGGCGCGAAGCTGCTTCGCCATAGCTGATTGCTCCGCTGATTCAACGGCGGGATTAGATTGAACCGCTCGCGTGACCAAATCACTTTGATCCTTATTTTCCTTTAGCACCGGGATCGAATCCCTCACCGTCCTAATATTGGACTTGGTCAAGCCCGTTAGCTGCGCGAGACGTGTGCGAAGAATGTCTACTGCCCCCACCGCTTCCGCAAGGTGCACTTGAACTTGGGCTTCTACCAGTTCAGCCTTTGTTCTCTCGATTCCCTTGTCAACGCCCTCCTTCACACGCTCAGCCACGGCGTATTCCATATTCTGTGCGACATCCAACTCATCACGGAGAATCGGGAGTCGTGATTCCCACCTGTTCAAGTCGATGTAGGTCAATGCGGTATCTGCGATGACTCGGGAACGCTGGTCGCGAGTCTGCGTTTTGCTGGCGGACCATTCCACCCTCGCCGCTTTGGTGAATTCGCGCAGAGAAGGATTCCAGACTGAGGATTGCGCGGAAACATTGAAGAGTGTGGGAGCGGAACCTTCAAGACTGAGCGGAAAACCGTATGCATAACCAACGTCGGATCCAACCGCGATCTTTGGTATGTATGAATCGTGCGCCTCTAGGTAGGTTTGGTAGGCACGCGCTTCGTCTGCTTGGCTGATCGCCATTTGGCTACTCTGGGCCAATGCAAGCTGTACCGCTTTATCCAAAGACAAGGCTTCCTGTGCAACGACACTGGTTGGAACGATGACCAGCAGGCCGACAAGGAAAACACACAAACGGCAAAGGAGTCTGGGGTTCATGGCTACTCTCCGAGATGGTCCCGAATGTGCGACGGAGTATAGCAGTCCTTGTTGCGGCTAAACCCATGAATGCAAGTCGCTTCGGATTCGTAGTTGGCGTAACAGTGCGCCGTGAAAGGCGCTGGACTTCAGCGGGTGCAACTCCCGCCCGGGAACTGGTTCGCTCCACCCGGTAGCAATC
>Ga0209811_10000060_pt1 | contig 49431 bp, 43 predicted proteins | sample Coa_R1_6_FD_187161 | JGI IMG/M metagenome (GOLD analysis project Ga0209811, IMG submission 187161) | Surface soil microbial communities from Centralia Pennsylvania, which are recovering from an underground coalmine fire. - Coalmine... | ecosystem: Environmental > Terrestrial > Soil >... | reverse complement strand
CCGAAACAAGCAGTGCCAAGGTCGTCAGGGCATCCCGCGCCGATAGGTCCATGACGTCACGCTAGGCCTTCCTTGCCAGCCGAGCTCGCAACCTCGGCTCGAGCACCACGCGACGAAGTGACCCGAGTGCGAGGGGATCACGCCAATGCTCGGTGTGCATTGTGAATCTCCGGTTAGATGCGCCTATGGGGAGAGTCAGCAAGGCCGTCGCTATGGCTGGGGCGTTGATGGGTCTAGGTGCATGCGGCGGCGGCGATGCCAACCCCGCTTCAATGAGTGCGGATCAGTACTACCGGGCTATGAGTCTTGGGAAGTTCGCGGGCATGTCTCACGAGCAGTTGGATAAGGTCGCGCAAGGGCTGTGCGGCGACCTGAAGGGCATGAATCCGGAAGAGCGCAAGTTTGCGGTCCTTGTCATCAAGGACAGCACCGATACTGAGTTGGAAGCGTTTCAGGCCGGCACCGCGATGGCGTCCAGGTGGTGCCCCGAGTTCATCGACGTGTTCGAGCACTGACTCGAAGCCGTGCCATCGGTCCCGATCGAGCGATTCCCATGAGCGTCTGGTGACTCAGGTCCCTGGCCTCCTCGCGGCGGAATCAGGCATTCCAGTCTCGGCGCCTCTGGGCGGACCTCCTCGCACAGATTACTTGCGTACAATCTCAAACTTTGCGAACAGGCCCGGTGCGAAGCTCCAGTTTTGAGTCTCGCGTCGGTATCGCCCGGCCACGATTCCGGGATGGATGCCGAGCTCGTCGGCGAGAGCGGTCGCATCAGCGGGAGTTTCGATGGCGAGGATTCTCGCGTCGTATCGAACTGGAATCAGCAAGTCGCCCGCGAACTCGTTGGCTTCCTGCTCGACCTCTGGCTGGACTTGCTCCTTGCCCTCGAATCGGATGAAGGTCTGCTTCTTGCTGTGTAGGAGTAGATGCCCGATCTCGTGGAAGAACGCGAACCAGAAGTGATCGTTTGTCTTGTGGCGGTTACTTAGCTGGATGAGTGCCTTTGATGGGGCAAGGAAGCGAGCTGCACCGCGCGCCCTCGTGCCGGGTATGCCTGGCACGAGGACGACTGCCACGCCGACCTCCCCACAAGTTCGAATAAGTTCGGGGTAGAACTCCTTGGGACTTTGCGTAGTGAGTGAACGCAGGTGTGGAACTGCCTGACGGAGTCCGGTCCGGTCAAACGGCTGGCAATGAATGTGGGTAGCGTCGAGCTCCCCGAGGCGGAGCCATGCCGCAGTCGCAGGAATGTCGACATCGAATGCGTTCGATTGGAAGAACGCAGCTGCGGGAGCCTGCCAAGTCTCTCGCCATGCCTCGATGTTCGCGACTCCAAAGAACTTTAGAACCTCTTGAAGCAAGACGCCTGGTTGGCGCTTGTCTACCGTGACGTGGCCGAGCTTTCGCAGTTCGGAGATGGGCATCTGGTCAAGCCACTCGGCGTGCTTTGCCAGGCTGTCGGCTTCCGCGGATCGGATGTTGTGGTCTTGATAGTTGGCTTCGAGCGCGTTCCAGAAGGTGGCTGGAACGTCAGTGGAGCGCTCAAAGGCGACGGCCGTCTCTGGGCTGATCGCGGCGCGACCTCGAACGATCTGATTGATGTGCTTGAGGGTCAGCCCGGTCCGTGTCGCGAAGTTGCTCTGAGTGAGTCCTAGTTCCTCGAGGGTTTCCCGGAGCGTCTCGCCTGGAGCCGGAAGTGTGGTCGGTTGGTACGGGTGCCATTCGCGTCGGGTGGTGGCCATCGTTGGCCTTTCCTTTGTAGCTGGGGATGCGGCGGCGTGCTGCTCTCTCAATGGGTGTCTGTTACTTCCATGACGTAGACCCGGTGGACTTGGTCGCGGTCGATTCCGCCGTCGTCGAGACGGGGGATGGGGTCGTCGCCTACCTCGATGAGCAGGCGATAGGGGCCGTCGAGGTCGAGCGAAAACCGCTCTGACCTATCGGCAGTGAGTTGGTGACACCGGGCCTGGGGTAGGCGGCACAAGTCGCCGAGGTCGGCTGCCGCCGCGATCTGGCTAAGTCGCAAGGCAATCTTTCGAGCTCGTTCAGCGCCGAACCGGCGACGAAGCTTCGCGGGGTCGTTGAACAGCTCTTGTAGTCGCCTGCTGTCGAAACCGACTTCCACGCCACCTGTGCCTCACGGTTGCAAATCTACACCTATATGGTTCATACTTTCAAGTAGTGAACCTACCTGGTTCATAGATTGAACCACAACAGTAGTGGCGACGCACCGATTGCAGCCGGGACACGCCGCCACTACCTGAGTACTCACAGAAGGAGTACGCAATGAATGCTAGTGACCCCTCGGAGGCCGGAGCAGCGAGTTCGGCCAACCCCGGCAAGACGCCGCCCGGGCACCTTGTCGTCCAGGTTTACGACGAGGACGCGGGTGGCCCGCCGTTCACGATCGACGGTGGCCCCGGGGAGAAGGTGGCCAAGATGGTCGAGGCCGTCTACGCGAAGCTCAAGCGCGACCCCAACCCCGAGGACCGGCTCACCTGTCTCGCCACCGGTGAGGACGTCCGCCAGTACGGCGACCTCCACCTGCGTGAGTACGCGTCGGGCAGATGCAGTGACCTTGTCTGGACGTTCGTCCGCGACACCGGCGGTGCCGGTGAGTGACCCCGTCCCGGTCGACCCCGAGGTTGCGGCCGCACTGCTGCGGTCGCACCTCGGGGACTTCTTCGCGAACTCCCCCAGGGTTCGCGACGGAGCCGGCTGGGCGTACGAGATCACCGAGAACCCGCTGGTCGGGATTGTGAAGATCCCAGCCCGGGTCGACGAGGGCCGCGACCCGGACATGTACACGCTGCGCCTCGACGCGACCTACTACGACACCTGGCCGGTCTCTGTCACGTTCGTCGAAGCTCGTGAAGGTGCTTGGCGTCGCGCACGCATCGGCGCGCCGGCGTTCCCCCACTTACGCGGATCCCCGGGCGCACCAGCAGGCGACGGGGTCGGGTTCCAGTTCGCCCTGCACGACGACTACACCTGGCCGGACCAGCACACTGATCAACTGATCTGCTTCTCGTACAACCTCGGGTACTACACCTCCGGCCATGTCCCCAACGACGGCCAGAGGTGGCGACCCAACCAGGACCGCCTCGACGCCACGCTCAGTCGCATCCATAGGGCGCTGACCAGCCCGGCGTACCTGGGCCCTTCCGCTGAGGCAGACGCCGCGTGAAAACCGAGGTCCGGATCCCCGAGGCGTTGTGGGAGCAGGTCCTCGACCTGTTCGCCGCGCACGAACCGGGGGTCGAGCGCGTCGCCTACCTCGATGGCTATCGACTCGACGAAGCCGGATACCCAGGCGTCACCCCTGATGACCAGGTCTTCGTCGCAGTAGCCGTCGTGGTGCCCGACGCGATTCTGCGCCCGCGGAACTACGTCGTCCCGGTCGAGGCCGTCAGCCAAGCCGGCCAGCACCTGCGCAAGTTGCGTATGACCAGGGTCGCGCAGGTCCACAGCCACGGGAACGACTGGGTCGAGCACTCGCCAACCGACGACGACCGTGCGTACAGCCAGCGGCCCGGCGCCCTGTCAATCGTCGTGCCCTACCACGGCAAGAACCGGCCGGTGGTGGCCGAATGCGGAGTCCACCTGTGCACCGAGGACGGCTGGCGGCGCGTCCCCCCGAACACTGTCATCACCATCGTCCCCTCGGTCCTCGATCACAGGAGCTCACCATGGACCTCACAGATGCCACCGACTGGCGGCACCTTCTCCCGATTCCTGGCGTGGCTAGGGACCGCGTGGAGCCGTCTCGACCGCTCCGGGTCGTAGTCGCCGTCGGTCCCGACCTTGCCGGACTGCCCGGCGCCCAGCACCTAGCATGGTTGCTCGTCACGCTCTTGACGAGATCCACGAACTCGGTCATCGCGACCGTCGGCATCGACGTTCCCAACGTGGCTCTGCACCCCGGTGTCGACCCTGGGGAGCCGGATGGCAACCGGCTGCTGGCCGAGGCGCTCATAGCGGCTGCGGAGCACTTCGGGCCCGAGGCCGCTCCCGTCGTTGAGGCTTCGTCAGCTGGCGAAGTCGACCTTGTGCTCCGGATCGGTGCTGAGGACGCCGGTCGGTGGGGTGACGCCCAGGTCGTGCACGTGTCGGCGACCGCGTGGACCGGCGCCGTCGCACCCAACCCGGCGGACCTATTCCCCGCTGACCTAGCAACCGATGTCCCGTTTGGCCCATACGTCGCAGCATGCCTGGCGGCTGGACAGGCGTTCATGTTCGGCCGCGTGCGCGACCACCAGATCCCGACTATCGCGCTGAACGCCTGGACCCTGAGCCAAGCCACCACCGACCCGGCCGCCACCGCCGCAGTCGACCCGGGCGCTCCGAGCGTAGCGCTGGACCACGTCCTCGCCGGAGCCGGCGCCGTCGGCTCCGCACTGCTCCTCACACTCTGGGCTTACGCGAACGCCAGCGGCACCATCCGCGCTGCGGATGCAGACCAACGCGGCGTCGACGACACAAACCTGCAGCGGTGTGTGCCGTTCTGGTGGACCGACCGCAACCACCCGAAGGCACAGACTGCAGCCAACCGGCTCAGCGGCCGCCACGGCCTGTTCATCATGCCGACGAACGGCCGCGCCGAGAACCTCGTCAGCAAGGACACCCATCTGATCAGTGCCGTCGACGTTCCCGAGGCCCGGGAAGCACTTCAGGACCAGTACCCGGCCTCGATCGTCCAGGCCTCCACTTCCGGACTCCGGATGGAGATGCTGCGGGTCGATCCGACAATCCCTACCGCGTGCATCCGCTGCTTCAATCAGCCCCGAACGACAACCCCCGACGACGAGGTCCGCGCGCTGGTCGAGGGTATGGACGAGGCCACCCTGGCCGAACACGCGGCCGCGGTAGGAGCCACGGTCGACGTCGTGCGGCTGTGGGGCCGAGCTGGCGGGTGCGGCAGTGTCGGTGACGCGCTGATGGACCGGATGCGTCCCTCGGACGGGGCCAATGCCCAGTTCTCCGTCGGGTTTGCCTCGGTCCTGGCTGGTGTCCTACTTGCCGCGCAGGTCCTTAAGGACGCCATCCGGCGCGAAGCTGACCCGGGTGTTGTCGGAGACGTCGGACTGGTCGGCGCGCAGGCCAGATTCGTGACCAACCTGCTTGACCCGATCAACGCTGTAGCTGGGGTCCGGCGCTACGGCCGCGACACTTCATGTCCCGCTTGCGAAGGAATCCGCGCAGCGGTTTGGCGCGGACGCTGGACCGGATGACGGTCTTGGACCGGCACACAAGGGCGATTCCGGTCTGGTTGTGAGTGGAGGGCGACCACGTCTATCTGGGCGGTGTGGGGCGCATCGCTGGACAGCAGGAGCAGCCCGGCAACTGCGACGGCGCTGGCCTTATCAAGGGCGCTGCATCTGCTGCGGACGCGGAGTCCGCGTTCCGGGCCTGCGGCGCTCTTGCGCCTGCGCGGCCCTAGAAGGTTGGTCCGCCATTGGGCTCCGTGGGGCTGCCGCGATGTCCAGCGGTAGGGCGGCGACGAGTCGGTATCGCAGGTCCTGGGCGGGCACGTCCGATAGCGGTTCGTTCTCGACGAGCCGTCGCACGGTGGCCGCCATGTCGTGGCCGTCCTGGTGGGCCAGCTGCATTATGGCGGCAAGGGCCGGCCAGTCGGCTTCGGAGGCAAGTCGAGGATCGATTTCCAATGCCAGCGCTGCCCAGCGGTGGACGGGGGTCGCCGGGAGGGCAGCCGCCAGCCGAGCCTTGACGTCCGAGACCTCTTCGAGTCGGGCCCGGGCCGCGGCCCGTGGGTCGCGGTTCCACGCTTGGACGCTGGCGGCTAGGCGGGCTCGGGCTTGGGCTGGGGAGCACCGCAGTCGTTCCGCAACCGTGTCGAGGTGGGTGGTCCAGTGCTTTGCGGGCCTGGCCGCGAGGACCTGAGCAGCGTCCTTCAGGGCAGCCGCGCCGGTCAGGTTGGTGAGCCGCTCCTCGAGCAGGAGGTCGCCGAGTGGCCGTGCGGTGGCCATTGCTCGCTCGAGGGCGGGAGCGCCATCCCGGTTGAGCACGTCGGCTGGGTCCAGCCCGTCGGGGAAGGTGGCCGCGGTTGGGTCGAGGGCGTGCTGGGTGAGGAGCCAGTAGTCCCGTTCGGCGGCGACCCGTCCGGGCAGGTCGGCGTCGGTGGCGACGATGAGCGGGCGGCCGAGGCTGGCGATCTGGCTGGCCTGTTCGTCGGTGAGTGACGTACCCAGGGGGGCGATCCCGAGATAGCTCCCGCGGGTGGCGATGGTGACGGCCCACGCATCCAGCGGACCTTCGACGAGGACAAGTGTCGTGTCGGCGGTGTCCAGTTCGGGCACGAGGCCGAACACCTGAGCGCCCTTGTGGAACAGAGGGGTGTCGGCGGTGTTGAGGTACTTGGGTCCGGCATTGTCGTCCTCGCCCAGGTCAGGGTTTCGTCGGGCCACAAACCCGAGCACCTGGCTCTCGTGCACGAGCGGCATGACGGCGCGGTCGCGGAATCGGTCGATGAGCCGACCCGTGCGTGCGGGGGTGGCGACTCCCGCCTGGGTCATTTCCTCCTCGGACACGCCGAGGCCCTTGAGGTGGGTGACCAGGTTGGTCCATCCGGCGGGGGCGTAGCCCGGCCGCAGGCCCGGCGTCCGCGCGGGATCCTGTCCAAGTCGTTGCGCCAGATACCCCTGCGCCCAGCTGCCTTCGTACTGGTCGCAGTAGAAGTCGAGCGCCAGTTGGTTCACCTCGAGCATCCGTGCCGCCGGCACGGGCGCGAAGTCGAGCTCCGCGGCCCGGCCCACCTGCAGCTCAATCTCGGCGTCGCTCAGCCGCAGCGGGCCCATGACCGATCGCTCGAGGGCCGCCAGCTGCAGCTGCGCGCCGACGGTGAGTTCCGTCTGGTCAACCAGAGCCTGGTCCTCGAGCTCGGCGTCCAACAGCTCCGGCGACAGGGTTGCCCTGTGCGCGGGTTCGAGGTCGGCGTCGAGCACGGCCGCTGCCTCCCACACCTCGGGTGCCATCGGGTGCGGCGCATCCGGGGCCGGGTCGATGTCCCATATGTCGGCGGGGGCGTCGTCGTCGGGGTGGGGGATGTTGATGTCCTCATCCGAGGGGGGCGGGTCAGTCAGCACGGACAGGCGCCAGACCAGGGCCTGTGCGGGGTCGACGTCGCTGTCGTCGACGACCGCGACGTCCATCAGGTCCTCCAGTGACCAGCCGCGCTGCAGCGCGTGATCGACGGTGCTGACCAGCGCCGGCCACCAGCTGCTGCTCTGCATCTGCTCGACACCGGCCGGCCCGATCTTGGCTGCCAAAGCGGGCGCCCAGTCGGAGCTGAGGGTGTGGCCGCGGTCGATCGCTTGGGCTACTGCTGGGGCCAAATGCCGGCTCAGCCGCCACCACAGTGCGGCGGCTGCGTGGTCGTCCGGTAGCGGGCCCCTGTGCAGGGCACCGGCCAGCATCTGTCGGGTGGGCAGGCCGGCCCGGGACATGGCGGCGAGCCGTTCGGCCAGCAGCGGGGCGAAGTCGTCGGCGGAGGCTGCCGGCGCGGTGCGACGCATAAGGTCACCCCATTCCTGCAGGGCTGGGCTGCGGTCGCCCACGACGGCAGTGTTCAGTCTCTGCTGCCACCGCGCCGGGGCTTTCTGCAGCTGGGGTGCGCCGGTGGGTCTGCGGTCTTCCTCGTTCACCTGCATGGCGGCGCGCCAGATGGCGACGTCGCCGAGCGTGGCCGGGTCCGGGCGCGCTGCGCCTTGCCGTGCCCAGGCCGGCGTCGGCGCGGACTGGGCTCCGGTCCTGACCTGGGCGGCGAGGTCGGTCACCAGCTCGGCGCGCTGACGCAGGTAGGGCCCCCACTGCGGGTGCTGGGCCAGGCGTGCGGGGATGGCTGGGATCCACGGCAGGGGGCCGGGTCCGGCGTTGCGGAGGCCGGTGTCATCCAACCGCCAGTCCAGCACGGCGGCGTGGTCGCCGGCGGTGTCCAGCTCGCGACCATCGGCGGCCTGGGCCAAGGCTTGCGCCGGGTCGGGCCCGGCCGCGGCGAGCAGGATCAGGTGGGCGCGAAGCGTGGGCCACGCGGCCTCGTCGGACAACCCGGGGGCGACGGTCTCCGCGGCCCGCTCAAGGCCCTCGAGGGTGCCGCGGTCGAGCAGATCCTCGGCGGCGACGTACAGCGCGTCGGTGTAGCGGGTCGCAGCTTGGCCGAGCTGCACCGCGGGGTCCGCCGCTTGGCGGCGCATGGTGGTTGCGGAGACGGGGGAGTCGTCTCGGGCCAGGACGCGCTCGAGCAGATCGGTCGCGGTCGGGGGGGCGATGCTGTCCGGGCGGATGGCGTTGTGCGGATCCCCGTCGCTGACGACCTCCAGGTACACGTGGTTAGCCAGGCGGCCGCGGGTCAGCATCGTGTACAGCTGCTGGCGGGACTCGCCCCCGGTGGCTAGCCCATGGACGGTGTCGACGGACACGCCTTGGGCGCCGTGCACCGTGGTGGCGTAGCCGAGCTCGGTCGAGGTGGCCACGTACTCGGCGGGGAGCTCGATCACCCGTCCGCTGCGGGTGTGCTGCACCGTGAGAGACCACGAACCAGCGGCCGCGGGGTCGACATCCAGCACGATCCACCAGTCGCCGTTCTTGACCCAGTCCGACCCGCTGACCCGCAGCCGGCGATCGTTGGCGCGGGTGATGACCAGGTCCCCGGCCGACGCCTGGTTGCCATCGGCGAGCCGCACGCTTCGCGCAGCTCCGGTGGGGCCACCTGTCTGCTGGAGCCGATGCTCGCGGGCACGCCTGTTCAGGTCGCAGACCAGGTCGCGGGTGGGTGCCAGCATGATCGCGTCGAGTCCGGCGGCCCGATCGGCCTGCCACGCGTCGAAGACGTCCTTGGTCATGGTGGCGAGGTCGCCGACGTGGACACGGTGGTTGTCCAGGTAGAACCCGAGTGCGTCGGTCAAGCCTTCGCGCAGCGCCAGCGAGGCAGCTCCTTCCGCGCGGTCGGCGAACCGTATGAGCTCGGTGAGCCGCAGGGCACCGTAGGTGGCGTCCAGGTCGCGCAGCACACCGCCGGCGCCGATCGCCGCGAGCTGCTGGTCATCGCCGATGAGGCGGACGCTTGCGCCCCGTGCGGTGATCCAGTCCACGGCTGCATCCAGCGAGAGCGTGTCAGCCATGCCGGCCTCGTCAATCACCACCAGCGTGTCGGCCCCGATCTGGGTGGCCCAGTCGGGCAGGTCGCCGTTGGCGAGGTGGTGGGTGAGCTTGGCGAGGGTGTCGGTGCGCACGGCCCCGTTCGTGTCGATCTGGTCGCGCAGGACCGCGGCCGCGGCGGCCGACGGGGCCAGGCCGATGAGGGTCCCACCGCCGTTCTCCCATGCCCTGGCCAGCGCCCGCATCGCCGTGGTCTTGCCCGCTCCGGCGGGGGCGATCGCCAGCTGCAGTCGAGCACCGGAGGTGGCCATGCCGCGCACCAAGGCGACCTGCCCGGCGTTGAGGGTGACCCCGTTGGCCGCGGTTTCCAGCAGCGCAAGGTCGACGGCCTCGGTACCGACCGTGCGGCCGTCGACCTGCGCCGCTGCGGTGACCAGGCGTTGCTCGGCGGCGAGCACCCGGGCCGAGGTGTAGTGCTCGGCGCCGTGCATGGTGTAGACGCTTTCGTCGTCGCGCCGACGTAGCTGCGCCGGCTCTGCCACCCCATCGCTATCGCGGGAAAGGGGCACGGAGTGCTGGGCGAGCGCCTCGTCGATCAGCAGGTCCACTACGCAGTCCACGTCACTCATCGCCAGGTCGGCGGCTCGGGCTTGGCGCAGCGCTTCGGCCCGGATGTGCCACACCTGCCACGTGCTGCGGCGGGCTTCGAGGGTGGTCACGATCCGTTCGGCGGTGTCTTTCATCCAGGCAGCGTCGACCCCGGTTGCCGCTGCGGGCGGCGTCGCCGTCGCCGCCCGCACCATGGAGGCGATGGCGGCCTCGTCGCCGAGGACCTCGACCGCCTGCTGGTGCCACGACTGCCGTTGCTCGGCGAGGCTGCGTGGTTGGTGCTTGGCCTCGCGGGTCTCCAACGTTGCCTGCTGGGCCAGCTGGATCGACTCGACCTCGGTGGGCGGGCGCCCGTGGGCGGTCTGGAACTGCTGGGCGAGCACGGCGCGGCGCGCCTGGATGCTGGCCCGGCGGGCCGACCAGCGTTCGTTCAGCCGAGGGTCGACCCCGACGACTTCGCGTACGGGGCGTTTGCGGGCATCGGGGTTGGGGCGCTCCTCGAAACGCAGGCCGAGGTCGGCGCGCAGGTGCTTTTCCAGGGAGGTGTTGTACTGCTCGGATGCGGACACGTTGGCCTTGAACAGCACGCGTCCGTCGATGCTGAGCCACCGGCCGGCGCCTCCTGGATCGATGGTCTGCACCTTGTTCGCCACCGCGACGTGGGTGTGCAGGTCCGGGTCGCCGGCGCGGGAATCGCGGTGCGTGAAGGCGGTGGCCACGAGGCCCTGGACGTTGACCTGACGGACCCCGTTGGTGCCCAACCTTGTGTACAAGGCGTGCTCTTCCAGGAACGACAGCGCGTCCTTCACCGCGGCCTGGTGTGCCCGTTCGATGCGTGCCGCCGTGGCGGGATCGGCGATGGCCCATAGGGCGCTGACGCTCTTGACGGGGGAGAAGGTCAGGTCGTAGCCGGCGACCGCAGTGGTGCGGGGGCGCGAGTGCTTGGCGATGGTGGCGGCGATCTCGCGTGCGTCGGCGGGGTCCCGGCCGTGCTCCGTGCGGAAGAACTCGACCGCGACTTCGGTGCGGATCCGGGCACGGTCTTCGACGGAGACGGCACCCTCCCGGGCGGCGCTGCCGACCGCGCCTCGGCTGATGTCCAGGCCGGCGATGCGCTGCGCGACCTCGAGTCGGAACGCGGACACATCGCGGGCGTAGACCTTGTACGGGACGCCCAGCCGGGTGACGGCCTGGTAGTCCCGATTGGTTAGGTCGGGGCCCTGCAGCCGGTCACGTCGCTGCTGGGCGAGTGGGTGGTGACCGGAGCCGAATAGCGCCTGCATCTGCTCGGCGGTGACCGCGTCTCCGGCCGACAGGCCGTCGATGCCGGCCATGCCGGAGCCGATCCACTGGCCCGGCGCTTCGCCTTTGGCGGCGTAGTAGCTGGCCAGGCCGGTGTGCCCTTTCTCGGTCACGTCCTGGGCGGCCACTTGACGCGTCAGGTAGTCGTACCCGCTGCCGGCCGTCAGCTTGTGGATCGACATGGTCACACCTGTCGGAAGCCGGTCCGCCGGCGCTGGTGGACGGTGTTTGTGCGTTCAACGGCCGGGAATGCATGAGGTGTGTGGGACATGGCGGTGGGCGGTTTCGGCTGGGGGTACGTCGTAGGCAGGGGAAGGGCGGTCGGGTGTGTGGGCGTTGGGTTGCGCTGGTTGTCCACTGGCGGAGCGGTTCGGGGCGTTCGTGGGTGGCAGGTTTCCGTGATTCAGAGAGGACAAGGCGATGAGTCAGACCCAGGACAGGCCGGTCAGCAAGCAGAGCGCTCGACAGCTTGCCCGACGCGCGGCGCTTGACGCACAGTCCAAGATGCGCGAGCAGCGGGTGCAGCGGGAGAAGCGGCTCAGCGCCCGTGGGGTCGAGGTCATGGTGGCGTTGGGGGAGCGCGACGAGATGGTGCGGCGGTGCGAGCAGCGAGCGGGGCAGGCGCTGCACCAGATGACGGCCGTCGAGGGCCTCGGCTTGGACGAGGCGATCCAGTGGTGCGGGAAGGGCCTGAGCCGTCGGGAGGCGGCGCGGCTGTGCGGACTGGCCCGGGACGAGCAGTCGTCGGCCGGCGTGGCAAGCGACGACTCCGGCGACTGAGGCGCGCCCGTGGGTGCAAGGCGGCTGGACGAGGAAGGGTCAGCGCTGCTCAGCGCGGCGGTTGCGGATGCCGACACGGTGGCCCGGCGTGAGCGCAAGATTGTGCGGGTCGCGGGGAGCGACTGCCGGTGGTGGACCGGGGCCATCAGCGGCAGGGGGCACGGCCGGTTCTGGTTCGCGCCGGACCGGGTGATCATCGCGCATCGTTTCGGCTTCGCCCAGGTGCACGGCGTCGAGGCATTGGCCGCAACCGAGGTGCTCGGACACCGTTGCGACAACCCCCTGTGCCAGCGGGTGCACCCCGAGCACGTGGTCGCCTCGACCTATGTAGAGAACCGGCGGGAGTGGGCCATCCGCCGGGCGCTGACTGGCTCCCCGTTGGGTGACCCTCGGGGCGCGCGCCGTCGTGCGCGGGAGCTGCGGGACCTGGCGCGCAAGGATCCGCAGCTGGTCGCCGCCGACCTGCGGCGACTAACGCGGATCTTCGGCGAGCAGCTGAAACTGTGGTGATCTCGTGGGCAAAGCCCAGAGCGCGGCTCCTGGTCCGAGCGCTCTGGGCTCTGTGCCGTGGGGGTCAGCCGATCGTGAGCGCGTCCCACGCCGCAGGCTTGGTGCGGCTCGGCCCGTCGAGCCTCAGCAACCGCTGGGCGCGCGCGCCGTCCGGGGCGACCTTGCTGAGCATGCGGGCGCTCCTATTTGATGGACTCGAAAGGTGCGCGGGTTGTCCCCTCGACAACCCGCGCACCGCGATAGCGGGTCAGGCAGCCGGGGTTGCTACGCCAGCATCGGTCGGGGCGTCGGAGGCGTCCTCGCTCTCGGGCGAAGGCTCCGGGTCTGGGGTGTCGATACTGGCCTCGGGGGCGTCGGTGTGAGGCGCGGCTGGTGCCGGCTGCTTGGAGGGGGCGCGCCGCGCGGGCTTGGGCTTGGTCACACCTGCCGCCCGCTGCTCGACGTCGGACAGGTCGTAGCCGTTCGCGGCGATGAACGTCAGGTAGTCGGCGGTGGCGGGCATGACCCGCCGCCACGACTGGCGATCGGTGCCCTTCTCCAGGCTTGCGAGCAGGCGGCACAGGGCGATCACCTCGGCTCGACCTTCGGTGGCCTTCTCGATCAGCGCGGTCCACCCGCTGCCGTAGCCGTAACCGCTGTGCTTCAGCCCGAACCACTCGGCAGCCAACTGCGATCCGCCGACGCTGGCGACGACCTCGGGGTGCTCGGTCAGGACACGAGCGATGAAGGCCGACGACCCTTTGGGCGCGGTCTTGCGGCTCGCGAAGGCGGCCAGCCAGCCGCGCCGCACCGGCTCGGCGCTGTCCCAGGCCTTGTTGGAGTCGACCACGTCGCGCCGCTCGGCACGGGCCGCCTCGCGCTCCTCGGGGTTCATGTCGGCCGCCTTGGGCTTGGACGATGCGCCCCCGTGATTCCACAGGTCCACGTGCCCGGCTGCCCGCCACGTCGTGCACACGTAGTGGGGTTCGGCTTGCCGGACGCGGACCTCCTTGCCCTTCTCGTCCTTCTCCCACGCGGTGGTGACACTGAGGTAGGCCGCGTGGCCGTCGCAGTTGGCGTGGGTGGCCTTGTTGTAGGCGCGGCCTCCCTCCTTGGCGGCGAGCCGGTCCAGAGTCCGGGTGCTCTGATCGTCGTAGGCCGGTCGCTCGACGACGCGCACCCCCACGGCGTTCAGCTTCTCGGTCATGGCGGCGATCGCGGTGGCGTCCTCTCGGGCGTCGCGCAGGCGCTGGGCCGTGTGGTCGAACCCGTGGCCGTCCTTCGCGGCGACCATCAGGGCCTTCACCGCCTCGGGGTCGTCCTCGAACTCGGCCAGCGCGACGGCCTGGTCCAAGGTTAGGAAGTCCCAGCGCTGCGCGGCCTTCTGGGCCAACTCGCTACCTGCGACAGTCAGTGCGGCGTCGACCTCGGTGCGGGGCCGAGCCGTGCGCCGCTTGATCTGCGCTGCGGTCAGCCCGAACCCGGCCAGCTGCTTGACGCCCGCGATCCGGTCGGCGGTGGTCATGGCGCTGCGGTGGTCGTTCTCGGCCATCTGGTGCACGATCCGGTCGGCGTCCTCTGGCCGGTCGACAATGACGGCCGGGATGCTGGGGCGTTTGGCCTCTACGGCGGCAAGGGTGCGCCGCTGGCCGCGCAGGACCACGAACTGGCCCTGCTCGTCGTAGTGACCGACCACGGCCTCCAGTACGCCGAGTTCACGGATGCTGGACACGAAGTCGGCGGTCAGGTTGGCCTCGCTGCGCACGTTGAGGCCGACGACGGCGGCGGCGGGGTCGATCTGGACGAGGGTGATCTGCTCGGCGCGTGCGGGTGAGTCTGCGTCTGCGGCCTGCGGCGTGGTGTTGGTGTTCATCGGTGATGCGCTCCTATCGAATAGAACGAACTGACATGGGCTATCCTCGTCGGAACCAAGGCCCGGTCGTAGAGCGTGCGGCGAGCCTGTGGACAAGGCACCGGCGACGGGTTTCGACTGTGGAAATCGGGTGCCGGCGGGTGGCCTCCCCGGCACTCCCGCCGCGTCCTGGCAGAGCCCGTGCGCTGCCGCGCCAGCCGACAAGGACAACGGCGCGGGCGACCGGGAATGACGAGCGGGTGGGTGTTAGGAAGCGAAGGAGGAGCACCATGGCGAAGACCGTCGAGGACACGATCTCGACGGGTGCCTACTGGGACCCGGACACCTGGCAGTTGGCGCGGGCGGCATACGTGGCCGACCTGGACAACGACCCGAACGCCCCAGATGCGTTCATCGGCTGGATCCACCGGGCCATCGAGCAGCACGCCGATCGCGGGGTCCGCGGCCGCGCACGCCTGCGACCTGAGCACTCGCCGACCGGTGACGGCCGGCGCGGGTTCAACCGGCACCACCCGCTTCGAGCGAGCACCAGGTCCGCGCTCGAGCAGGCGATCGTCGAGGACCGCCGGACCGGTGGCGTGGTGCTGAGCCGGTCGGGCTTCCTGCGGGAAGCCGTCGTGGTCGCAGTCGACGCCTCGAGACGCCGGGCGGGTGGCGAGCTGACGATGGTGGCCGGTCGGCTGCCCAACCACCCGGTTCGCAGCTGATGACGCTCACTCGGCGACCGAGGCCGAATGGCGGTCAGCCGGCCGAGGAGACGTCGACGCCGCCGTCGTGGACGATGACCTTCACGGGGGTGGGTAGTCCACGTGGCCGTCATGGCATCTCACCCAAGGGGCGCCTGTCCACTACGCCAACGATGACCTGGCGGGCACCCCTGGCCAGTGCGCTCCGCGACCATTCAGCGGCCAGCGAGCCCGGCCAGGTCCATGCTCACGAACCCCGGCGCGCCGATAGCCCGACGTTTGCGCCCCGAGGCTGCACCGTCCCGTACCCGGCGACCTTCTCAAGGCCGGTGGATCGGCGCAGATGCTGCGAACCGGTGGCGTCGACCGGCATCGATTCCTCACGCTCGGAGGACCCTGGTCGGGTGCCGGGGCGACCAGCTGAGATCTCCTGCCGGTGACGAAGTCGCAACACCGTTCGGGGCGAGACCCCGATCGCCTCCGCGATCTCGCGGTCGGAAGACCCACCCGTCGAGAGCCCGCGGGCCGCTGCGACCCGCTCATCCTGAGTTAGTTGCAGATCGGTATCGCACCATGCCCCGGCGGACCCGCCAGCCACCACCCGGTCCACCACGACCCAGTCCACGGCGGCTTCCACCGGCCCGCCGCGCTGAGGCGTCGCCCGCGGGTTGTCGATCCTCTCGTCGTCCCACGCCAGCGGTGGGAGATAGCCGCGGGCCGCAGCCCGGTCCCGAGCAGCCTGGGACGGGCCGAGGGTCATGCTCAGGCGGTCGTAGACGTCCCGCACCTGCCGCCAACCCTCGACGCTGATCAGGTCGCGCGATCGGGTAACGAGCTGACCGGTGGGGACACCCTCGGCCTGCAGGTCCGTCTTACGCCACCCGAGGGCCATCAACGCCTGCACCCGACGCACGGCCCCCACGCTGGGCACGCTCCCGCAGGCCCGGGCATACACGTCGTTCAGCGTCAACGACGCGATCCGGGCCGCGGTCCGCCGCTGCACCTGTTCATGGCGGCCGTCAATGATGTGAGCCACGGCGGTGTCGCTCAGGCCGCTGGCCCGCGCGATCGCCCGGACCGGGACGCGCGCGTCGACAAGCTGCTGGAGCTTGGCACGTGTGTCGGTTGCGGGGACATAGCGCCTGCGGCCTTGGGCCCGGTCACGGGCGTACCCGACTTCCCATGCCTTGTTGTAGCTCATCGGTCGGTCCTGACGCGTTGGGCAGCGGGCTATCCCGGGCTCGGCGACCAAAGCCGTGGAGGCTGGCCCGGGTGGACAGCGATGACGGGCCGGCGGGGCTGTCCACCCGGGCGCTGGGCGATGTCTTTGGGCAGTGACAGGGCGCCACCGGGACAGGCTTTCCCTACCCTTTGCAGGCTGAGAGTCAGGGGCGTCATTTCCCGGCTGAACGGAGAGGAAGCGCACGATGGTCGCGTTGACGAGCGAATCGGTGCTGGAGCCGAGGGTCTTGGTGCGACTGCGACACCAGCGCGTGGCCTCGCTGGCTTCCGCCGAGGTGCTCCGACGAACCCGGCACCCCCGGGCGGCGCAGCAGCTACTGGCCGCCGCCGAAGATCTCGCTGCAGAGATCAACTCCGTTGAGGCGGGCGGCGATCCACGGCATCGTGCCTGTCTTCTGTGCGGCTGTACGCAGGAGCGTGCCTGCCTCGGCGGGTGTGTCTGGGTGGGCGCTCCGACGGGCGTCGACCTGTGCAGCCGGTGCGCGGCGCTGGTTGATCCCAGGAACGCACCGGCAGGGTGCGCCGGCGACTTGAGGTACGTCCTGGACCCGGACGAGGCGGGGCTGTGATGAATGCGCTCGGCCGCCATGGGGGGAAGCAGTCCCAAGCCGCCCGGCGCGCCCGAAGCTCACCCGGCACAGCGATGAACAGCGTAGGAACGGGCCGCGCGGCCCTGCGACCCCAACTGTGTGACGGGCCGCGGCTTTGAACGGGCCTACGGCCGGGAGGCCACGACGGCGAGCTGGGGCCGCTGCACGGGGCCGGTCAGCGCATGGACGCGTTCGTGCACCAGCGGTGAGCTCGAGCAGCGCAGCAGGAAACGGGACAGGGCCTCAGCGAGCCCAGCCCCGCGCACCTGCTCGTCGCCGACCTCGCGAATGGTGGCGGCCCAGGCCCGCTCCCAGACGCGCACAAGGTAGGGCAATCCCCCCACGAGGGCGATCACGGCGGCCACGAGCCACTGTCGCGCCGCTGCCGCCTGCACTGCGCCGATCATCGCCAAGATGAACCGTGCCTTCCAGGTCCATCGCACCAGCGGCAACCATCGACAAGCCCGCGACACGCCCTCGGCGACTCCACGGATGGCCTGCCACGGCAGCGTCCAGAACTCCAGCGCCGGATCGGAACGCACGGCGCCGCTGAGCACGACGCCGGCACCGTGGCAAAGGACCGCGGCCGCCTGCTCGACGGGCAGGTGCCGGTCCCGGATCGCGGCCACCAAGCCGGCTGAGACCACGACGGTCCGCCGGCCAACTCCCAGGGCCGTGATCGGCACGACACCATCGCGCACTCGGAGTCGAAGCGCGCCCATGTCGACTCCGTGCTGGCACAGCAGCGCCACGGCGGGTGCCAGTGCCGCAGCCTCGGCCGAGCTGAGGTCACGGGCACGAAACAGGACCAGGACCGCCGACCCCTCACCGGCCCCGAGAAGCAGCGCCACCATGATGGCCAGACCTCCCACGAACACCGCGAGCCCCACAGTGGCGGGCAGCACCGCGCCCACCACCACCGTCAGCACCATGCTCACCACGACCGCGGGTCCGTACGCGAGCACCTTCCTTGTCATGACCATCACCCTTACCTCCTGCACGAGCCGAGGGGTTACTACTGCGAACACCTCGACTGCGGGCGGCGCTGACCTCCAGAGGGGCACCGGTGGCCATTGGGCCTACGAGCGCAGTGTCGTCCCCAGCTACGACACCCCGATGGCCCCATGCACAGGCTCCGGAGGAGACCTGACGCGCCCAGGCGGGATCTGAGTGGATTGGGTTGCACACCTGTCACGAACCAAAGGAGACCCCGATGATGAGCGCCGACCAACGCCCCACCGACCCGGACGCCGCCAACAGCCTGGGCACGGTTGCCCGACTGCTCGCGCGCGCCTCGGACCTGGCCTGGGACCAGGCCGCGACCAATCCGGACCCAGTCCTGCGCTTGCTGGGACTCGGTCTGGACCTGGCCACGTCCCAGGCACTCGAGTTGCTGCCCGCGGGCACCGACGCCGATCAGCCCGCACCGGCCGAGACCGACCCGCTGAAGTTGCTGCGCGCCGCCGAAGAGCTCACCCGGTTGTACCGCATCGAGGATTTCCCGCCCGGAACCTCGCACCTGATCGCCACGATCTGCGACCTGCTCAACGAGCACGCGCCGTGACGGGCCGGGACAAGCGCAGTGTCGGCGAACTCCTGCTCGAGTCCGACCACATGGCCAGGTCGATCCTGATGGACGTCGACGAGATGGACGCCGCGATGATGCTGCGCACCTGGGGCGAGGTCGTCCAAGCTGCCGGCGAGCTCTGGCAGGCCCTGCCGCCGGTGACCCCTCCCCAGCCGCTCACCGGTGAGCACCTTCCCGACTCCACAGACCTCGCCATCCAACAGCTCGCCGCGAGGAGCGAAGCGATGCATCGCACCGGACGCGGGCGGGCGTGGCCAGGAGACGGGCCCGCAGACGAGCGCCTCCTGCGCATCGCGGAGAGCTTCGCCCGCGCAGCCGACCTGATCAGCAGGCACGCCACTGCCTCGCCACCACTGAGCGAGCCCGAACAGCGCGACCTGCAGGCCGCCAGGACCAGGATCATGCACACCCTCTACATCGGCTCCCACGGGGTCGCCGTCGCTGTCGGCCAGCGGGCGCGCGAACTAGAGATGAAGATGGCCGCCCGAGGCGCTCTGACCAGCGGGGACTCGCTTCGGCACTCCCGCGCCGCACATGCCCGGCTAACCGCGTTCGAACAGCACGCCGGCGCCGTCCTCAAAGGCACCTACCCCCGCGCACTGGCGGGGGAACACCGAGAGCCACCCGCCGCAACCCGGCTCGCTCACGCTTTGGCCAGCTGGGACATCCAGGCACACCGCACTCTCACTCGCCGGCTCAACACCGCCGACCTCATGCTCACCGCCCGCACCCAATCCGTGGTGCTCGCCGCCTGCACCACCCTGACGCGCGTCGCCGCAGACGTCGGACAGCTCGACCGGCAGCAGTACACGACCCGCCTCTCCCCGGCTGTCGAGACAAGCCAAGAACGGTGGGAGACCATGGCCCGCCTCTGGAAAGACCTCACGCCACCGCACTCACGCCGCGTCGACACCGACCTCGCGCGCGCAGCACTAGAGACCCGGGCCGCGGTGCACGAACTCATCAGCGACGGCACAACCATCGCCCACGCCTCGGCCATCGCCCAAAGAACCGACCTGAGCCGGATCGGCCGACTCACCCAGCAGGTCTTAGCCACCAACCTCGACCTCGCGCACGCCACCCATGACGCCACCACGAACCCCGAACTGACCGGAGCCGCACGTGCCGTCAACGCGCTGGCGATTGCCACGCGGCGGCACGACCCACGAGACGTCCAGACCCGTGACGACAGCCCCCTCGCGGCCTGGGTCACGCCACGCGACCTCCTCGCCAACAGAGCCGTCCCCCTGCCCGACCACGTCCGCTCCAGCCTCACGGCGGCCGCCGGCAGCCTCGTCGACGCCAACATGACAGCGATGAGCGCTGCAGCGTCCCTCGACCACGTGTCCGCGCAGGACAGCCAGACCAGGCAGAATGGTGAACCAAGCGCGCGTCGTGGTCGGGCTCTTCAAGACCGGCTGCCGAACAGCATGTCGACGGGCCGTCCCGCCTCGCGCTGCGAGAGATGACATCAGTAGCGGGTCAAGCAGTTTGATCCCGTGCGACGCGCCAAGTCGGCTGCTGGGAACGTCCTGCCGTGCGGCGAGCGGGTGGCGTGCATGTCTTCCAAACTCAAACTGGGGTGCGAAACCTTGGTCCACCGGATGCGACGCTCTCTCGGTCTTGGATCACGCCCGCTGGGAGGCGATCGCGGTGAGGCTTTGCTCGCACGGTCATCGCCCACCTCGCTGCCGGCGGGATCGGTCTTCGAGGATAAAAGGAAGCATCATGGTGCATCGCGAGACTGCCCGCGTGAATCGGCGCGAAGGCCTCAGGCTCCGACTCCGGGGCTCGTGCCGTGTCCGCATGGAGGGTCTGGGACACATTGACTGGTAGTTCTCACAAGATCTAGCGCTTCCCGCCAGCAATTCTCCGATGCACGGGCGGCCCAGCGTCGAACACAGTGACGTGACCACTACGACAACAGATGGAACAGGACGATCAACGCATGAACATCGTCGTCTGCGTGAAGTACGTGCCGGACGCACAGTCCGACCGCACGTTCAACGAGTCCGACAACACCACCGACCGGGTGGGTGTTGACGGTCTGCTGTCCGAGCTCGACGAGTACGCCGTCGAGGAGGCCCTGAAGCTGGTGGAAGCCGGCGAGGGCGAGGTGACCGTCGTCACCGTCGGGCCGGACCAGGCTGCCGACGCGCTGAAGAAGGCGCTGCAGATGGGTGCCGACAAGGCGGTCCACGTCAAGGATGACGCGATCCACGGCTCTGACGCCGTCGCGACGTCGCTGGTCCTTGCCGAGGCGATCAAGAAGATCGGCAGCCCCGACCTGGTGATCACGGGCATGGCCTCCACCGACGGCACGATGAGCGTCGTCCCGGCGATGCTGGCCGAGCGTCTCGGCCTGCCGCAGGTGACCTTCGCCTCCGAGCTGTCCATCGACGGCTCGACCGTGACGATCCGGCGCGACGGTGACGCCGCGTCGGAGACGATCGTCGCGACGCTGCCCGCGCTGGTGTCGGTGACCGACCAGATCAATGAGCCGCGCTTTCCCTCGTTCAAGGGCATCATGGCGGCGAAGAAGAAGCCGGTCGAGGAGTGGGCGCTGGCCGACCTCGGCGTCGACGCGTCGCAGGTGGGCCTCGAGGCCGCCTGGTCCAAGGTCGAGTCGTTCACCAAGCGCCCGCCGCGCGAGCAGGGCCAGATCGTCACCGATGACGGCGACGGCGGCACCAAGCTCGCGGAGTTCCTGTACGCGCAGAAGTTCGTCTGAGCCGGCCGGCCCAAGACAAGCAGAGAAGAGTCCAGAAATGGCTGAAGTACTCGTCCTGGTCGACCACGCGAACGGCACCGTCCGCAAGACCACCTCGGAGCTGCTGACGATCGCCCGCCGTCTCGGTGAGCCCAGCGCCGTGTTCGTCGGCGACGAGTTCGACGCGGCGAAGGAGACGCTGGCCAAGTTCGGCGCGGAGAAGGTCTACCGCGTCGAGAACGCCGACGTCACCGACTACCTGGTGGCCCCGCAGGCCGAGCTGCTCGCGCAGCTGGTCGAGAAGACCTCCGCCGCCGCGGTGCTCATCCCGAGCAACTCGGCCGGCAAGGAGATTGCGGCCCGTCTGGCGATCAAGACCGACTCCGGTCTGATCACCGACGCCGTCGACGTGCAGGCCGGCGACGGAGGCGGGGTCGCCACGACCCAGTCCGTCTTCGCTGGTTCCTTCAGCGTGAAGTCGACCGTCACCAAGGGCACGCCGATCGTCACGGTCAAGCCCAACTCGGCCACGCCCGAGGAGGCTGCAGGTGCGGCCGCCGACGAGGCGTTCGAGCCGACCATCTCCGAGGGTGCCAAGGGCGCCAAGGTCACCGAGTCCAAGCCCAAGGAGGCCACCGGTCGCCCCGAGCTCACCGAGGCCGCGATCGTGGTCTCCGGTGGCCGTGGCACCGGCGGCGACTTCTCGCCCGTCGAGACCTTCGCGGACTCCCTCGGCGCCGCGGTCGGCGCCTCCCGCGCCGCCGTCGACGCCGGCTGGTACCCGCACACGTCGCAGGTCGGCCAGACCGGCAAGCAGGTGTCGCCGCAGCTCTACGTCGCCTGCGGCATCTCCGGTGCCATCCAGCACCGTGCGGGCATGCAGACGTCCAAGACGATCATCGCCATCAACAAGGACGAGGAAGCCCCGATCTTCGAGCTCGTCGACTTCGGTGTCGTGGGTGACCTGTTCAAGGTCCTCCCGCAGGCCACCGAGGCCGTCAACGCCTCCAAGGGCTAGCTCGGCTAACCCTCTCGCAACGGGTCGGGAAGCCACCCAATCTGGACGCGGCGTGTAAACGGCCCAACTTGAGAACCTCGAGACTCCTCCACATGAGGGACGAAAGGAAAGCGCGATGTCGTTGGACCGCAGGTACGGCGTCCTCTTCGAGCCCGTACGGATCGGCCCGCACACGGCCCGCAACCGCTTCTGGCAGACTCCCCACGCGATCGGCTACGGCACCGACAATCCGGGATCACAGGGTGCGTACCGAGCGACCAAGGCCGAAGGTGGCTGGGGCGTGGTGTTTACTGAGGCCACTTCCATTGCACCCGAGGTGGACAAGACACCAGCACCGCTATCGCGCCTGTGGGACCAAGGCGATGTGCGGAATCTGCGTCACGTCGTGGAGTCGATCCATGAGCATGGGGCGCTCGCAGGGATCGAGTTGGAGTACCACTCCTCTATCGGATATATGACCGAAGGACGGGGATTGAACGCCAGAGGCGTCGTCCCTGTTGCCGGTCAGTCCGGGCTGCCGGTCGGATACGCCGCAACGTGCGCCGACATGGACCTCGAGGACATCCATGAGATCCAAGATCTACACGTCGAGGCGGCGTTGCGAGCCGTCGATGCAGGGTTTGACCTACTGACGTTTCACTGTGGGCATGCCGCCTCCCTCTTGGCCCACTTTCTCATTCCGTACTACAACACCCGTACCGACGAGTACGGCGGGAGTTTCGAGAACCGCGCGCGGTTCACGCGCGAGACTCTCACCAAGGTCCGCGCTGCGGTTGGTCCCGGGGTTGCGGTCGGGCTTCGATTCGGAGCTGACACCCTCGATGACTTGGTCGGGATCGGCGAGCGTGGCATGCACGCAGATGGTGAGGCTCCACTATTCATCGAGCACCTCGATGACCTGGTCGACTACTGGGATCTCGTTATAGGCGCCTACGACTGGGGGCAGGACGCGCAGTCTTCCCGCACCGCAAGCGAGAACCACGAAAAGCCCTACGTCGGCCACCTGAAGAAGCACACCACTAAGCCAGTAGTCAATGTCGGACGCTTCAACAGCCCTGACACCATGGTTGACGTCATTCGCGCTCAACAGTGTGACTTCATCGGTGCTGCGCGCGCGAGCATTTCCGACCCTTTCCTGCCGGAGAAGGTCCGAACGGGTCGTATCGACGACATCCGAGAGTGCATTGGCTGCAACATCTGTGTGTCCCGAGACATGGGTACCAACCGGATCCAGTGCACTCAGAACGCCACAAGCGGTGAAGAGTTCCGCCGCGGATGGCACCCCGAGCTGTTCACCAAGGCGGCGAACGCGGACAACGACGTTCTGGTAGTCGGTGCCGGCCCCGCTGGCATGGAGTGCGCCATGGTCTTGGGTCGTCGCGGAATGCGCAACGTACATCTCGTCGACGCCGAACCAGTCATCGGGGGGAGCCTCAACTGGATCACCCGCCTGCCCGGTCGCCAGGAGTGGCGCCGGCTTATCGAGTACCGAGAGCACCAGCTCGCAAAGCTGGACAACGTGACCACGATCCTCAACACAGAGTTGACCGCAGACGAGATACTTGACTACGGAGCGAGCATCATCGTCCTCGCCGTGGGCTCTCACTACGAGCGAGCAGATGTCAATCCCTTCGGTCGGCGGCCTACAGACTTCCTAGCCGCCCTCGGAGAAAGCCTCCTGACACCCGAAGACGTTCTAGTCCACGGCAAGCCCGTGGGCGACAGCGTCGTCATCTTCGACACAGATGGCTACTTCGTCGGCCCGGGCCTCGCAGAGCTCTTTGCCAAGCAAGGCCGCCACGTCCGGATAGTCACCCCGGCCGAGACCGTGGGGCACTACACGAAAATGACTATGGAATACACCCGATTGAGGGCGGACCTGCGCAGGCTCGGCGTGGAGGTCATCCCTCAGACGACGATCACCGCCGCCGAGGCGGGCACCGTCACATTGTCGAGCGCCGATGGAACGCAGATCCTGTCAACCGACTCTGTTGTCCATGTGGGCCAACGCGTCGCTCACGACAGCCTCTACCGCCAACTCCGCTCCCGACGCAGCGAATGGGGGGAAATGGACGTCACAGCCATCTACCAGGTTGGCGACTGCGTCCGCCCCAACTTCATCGCCGACGCCATCTTCTCTGGTCATCGGCTCGCCCGCGAGATTGATCAACCAGACCCAACCCGCCAACTTCCCTTCGTGCGCGAGCGGCGGATCATCCTGGGCACCGAAGACGACTTCCAAGTGGGCGCTCGGGCCACTCAGCCGCGTTGATCCGCCGCAGCAGGCCCAGGGGTTCAATCGCCCCCCGATCAGTAGGCGCTCCGACTCCCATAGAAAAGGAACCACCAGCCCATGACCTCTCCCCGCAACGTCATCATCACCGGCGCCGGCAGCGGAATCGGTGCCAGCACGGCCGCGCATTTCGCCGCGGCCGGCGACCGGGTCTTTCTCGCTGACGTCTCGACGGACCGGCTGGAACAGACCCGAGCGGGGCTGGACAGCGCCCTCGTGTCCACGCACACGGTGGACGTGACCAACTCGAAGGCCGTCACCGACTTGGTCGCCCAGGTCATCGAAACGGCCGGAACCGTTGACGTTGTGGTGAGCAACGCAGGGGTCTTCGACGGTTGCGCTGGAGTCCAGCAGACGACGCCAGAACTCTGGGAGCGTGTGGTGGGGATCAACCTGACTGGCGCGTTCAACGTCGTGAAAGCAACGGCTGAACCGATGATCTCTCAGGCCAACGGCAGGATCATCCTGGTGGGCTCCATTGCAGCCCAACGGGCCATGCCAGATGGGCTGGCGTACTGCGCGACAAAGGCGGGATTGGAAGGAATGACCCGGCGCCTGGCATATGACTTGGGGAGCTATGGCATCACCGCCAACCTCGTCGCGCCAGGTGTCGTACGAACAGGCATCCGGGCTACATCGGAGGAGATCTTGGGGGACCTTGTCCCCGACACCGATGTCGGTGTAGGAACCGATCAAGATTTGATGGACAAGCTGATTCCGCTGAAGCGCGGGGGAGACCCTGAAGAGATCGCCGCCACGATCTTTTTCCTTGCCAGCACAGGCGCCGGGTACATCAGCGGTGAAGTCATCCATGTCGACGGCGGCTGGATCGCCTCCTAGGGACGGCGCGCCGGAAGGATTCCCCATGCCTATCAAAATGCCCGCCGGCAAACGCCTCGCCGTCTGCCTAAGTCCTGACTTCGACGCCCAGAGCGTTTGGATCGGAACCTTCCGTTCGACGTCGCAAACCGACCTGTCGAGGGGCGAGTTCGGCGCTGCTGTGGGTACCCCGCGCCTTCTGGAACTGCTCGGCCGCTACGGCATCACAACGACTTGGTGCATCCCAACTCACACCATGCAGACTTTTCCGAAGGCGGTGGAGGCCGTCATCACGGCAGGGCACGAGGTCGCGGCACACGGCGTGTATCACGAGTACGTTCCGAAGCTCGAGCCCGCCGAGGAGCGGCGCCTCATCGAACTCCAACTGGCGCAACACCAACGACTGCTCGGGACGACTCCACGGGGTTACCGCTCACCCTCGCTGGACGTCACCGACATCACCCTCGAACTCCTCGCAGAGTACGGATTCGAGTGGGACAGTTCCCTCATGGGCCGCGACTTCGAGCCGTACCATCCGCGGGCCGTGGCGGCCATCGACCTCGAGAAAGGCAACACGTTCGGCGAACCCAGCCCGCTGTTGGAGTTCCCGGTTTCGTGGTACCTGGACGATTTCCCGGAACTGGAGCTCCATAAGGCAAGTCCGGCGATGCAATCGGCTGAAGTGGTCCTCGCGCGATGGATCGATACCTTCAACTACGCGCGCACGCATTGCCCCAACGCCCTCCTGACTTGGACCCTGCATCCCCAGACCATCGGCAGGGCTCACCACATGCCGATGCTCGAGCGATTCCTCGAACATGTTGCTCAGCACGACGACGTGTGGTTTCCCACGCTGTCCCAGGCCTTCGACGCCTGGGTCGACTAAAGCCCCCCCGGGCTCCGCCAGCACCCAAGCTGACCCGCCCAAGTTAAGGAGACCTCGTGCCCGCACGTCACCTCACAGCAGGCCTTAGTCCTGAGCACCGCGACCTCCAGGACGCGGTCCGACAGTTCGTTGACGAGCGCGTCATTCCTACCGCCATGGAGCGGGAGGCAAATGACGAGTATCCCAGTGATCTCTTCCCTGAGCTCGCCGCTATGGGCCTCATGGGCATGTCTATCCCCGAGGAGTATGGCGGCTCGGATGTCGACTATGTCAGCTACGGGCTGGTGTTCGAAGAACTCGCCCGCGGATGGATGGGGCTGGCCAGCGTCGTGGGGAGTTCCGCCAGCGGAGCCTTCCTCATCGGCAAATTCGGAACGGCAGAGCAAAAGCAGCGCTACCTTCCCGATCTCGCCCTCGGCAAAGCCACAAGCGGGATCGCCATGACGGAACCTGCCGTCGGTAGCGACTTGAAGAACCTCCGCATGACAGCCCGCCGGGAGGGGGACGAGTACGTCGTCAATGGGACCAAGACCATGATCACCCAAGCGCGGCATGCGCGGCCGTTGCTGACCCTGGTTCGGACCAATCCGGCCGCTGACCCACCTCACCGCGGCATGAGCCTGCTGCTGATTGACCTAGACACCCCTGGTTACAGCATCGGGCGCGACATCGCCAAGCTCGGACATAAGGGTCTAGAACTCTGCGAGGTCAACTTCGACAACGCTCGTGTACCGGCCACCCAATTGCTGGGCGGCGTTGAGGACCAAGGTTTCTACGAGATGATGTCAGCTCTTGACCGTGGCCGGATCTACATGGCAGGGGCCTCCATCGGAATTGCGCGCGCGAGCCTCGAAGCTGCCACCAAGTACGCCACGCAGCGTGAGGCCTTCGGTCACCCGCTGGCCGACTTCCAGGCCGTGAAGCTCCGCCTGGCAAATGTGGCAACCAAGATCGAAGCCGCGCGGCTGCTGATGATCAACGCGGCACTCAAGACGGGGACCGAGGGCCGCGCGAGCGTTGAGTCCGCCATGGCGAAGGCGTACGCATCTGAGGTGTGCCTTGAAGCTTCGTACGAGGCCATGCGCATCCACGGTGGATACGGGTTCACCAAGGAATTCCCGATCGAGCGGTACTACCGGGACGCAGCACTCATGCCAATCGGAGAGGGCGCCAACGACGTCCTAATGCTCAGCGTCGCTGATTCGATTCTCAAGGATGCGCGCTAAGGGGCGGCTCTTTCGTTGGCGTGCCTCTTCATAAGCGCCCTCAGCCAAACCTACACGCTCGCTGTGCCATAAAGGAATCGCCGAGTGGTGACCTAGTTGGGTCACCACTCGGCGCTGGCAAGTTCGTCACCAGTCGACTCTGGTCTGCGCTGCGGAGGCGTCAGGAACGCCGGCTAAACATTACAAACCACTGACCGTCATGGCAGACCTCGTCGTGCTGGTTCTTCACCTGCACGTCGAAGGTGATGATGCCGCGGTCCGGCTTGGACTTCGACTCTCGCACGGCGGCAACCGTCTGCTCGACCCGAATGGTATCGCCGATGCGCACGGCTCCCTTCAGGTTCCAGGTCATCCCCAGAAACGCAATAGCCGTTCCCTCCTTGATGCCCAGACGCGACTCCAGACCGGTCGCTACAGCGAACACGCCTGGACCGTGAAAGATACGTCCTCCGAACTGGGTCTTCTTGGCGAACTCCTCATCCGTGTGGAGCGGGTTGAAGTCCCCGGAAATACCAGCGAAGTTCGTCACGTCGGCATCCGTGATCGTTCGTGCCGGGGTGACCCACGACTGTCCTACATAGAAGTCGTCGAAGTACAGGCCCTTCTCTGGTGCCTGGACCGGCGCTGCAGCAGCGTTGTTCACGTACGTTCTCCTTCGCATACGGGTACGTCCAGTCTCGGACGAACTCCCAAGTAGCACGACCGTTGATCTCCTCATTTGCGGTGGTCTGTGTTGGTGTTTCGCCAACGATGGGGATGCGGCAGTCCAAGGGTTCTGCCCCCCGCCTCAGGGATTTGGACCTGGGACCGCACCACCCCCCGCGCCGCGTGGGGGCGCAAACTCGGTAGCCGGCGTGGACACCGACTCGTCAGTCGTCACTGGACCTCTGGTCGATGCCTGTCCCCTTGAAGGGGGCACCCGTCGCTGGCCTAAGTCGAGTGCGATTAGGCCGAGGTACACCGCGGCGACCGCCCCCGGGTCGTGCAAGTTGATATCGAGCGCCTGCTCCACCTTGGAGAGGCGGTAGCGCAAGGAGTTGTGATGGATGCTGAGAGACTCAGAGGCAGCATTGATGTTCTGGTTGTGCTCGAAAAAGGCTCGAAGTCCTTCAATCAGAGTGGCCCGCGTCAGCACTGGCCCGAGGAAGTCCTGGGCCCACAAGACCATCTTGTCGATGCCCACGTCGGCGAATAGCCTCGTGGCCAAGTCGAAATCTTCAAAGGTTCGGAACCGGCCACGCCCAGCATGACGAAGAGATCGCAACGCCAACAGCGCGTCATTATGCGAGTCCGCTATCTCAGCCACCCCACCGACTTGGCGTCCGACCCCCACCAGCACAGCGGGGAATCGAGGCTTTTCGGCGACCAAAGTCCGACGGAATGTTGCCGTGCTGCACTGCAGCAACAGAACGACCGTCCCGTCGTGCACAGTGTCCAAGTGGACTATGTCGTGAGCACGCAAGGCCTGCGACAGTCCGTCCGCCAACTCGTGTACTGATGCCCGTGGTTGCGAGGGAGGTGCACGGCGCGCTCCTTGCACTACCGCAACCCGCAGCTCTTCGCTGAAGGCAAGGCCAAGACTAGAAATTCGTCCCGCCAACTCAGGAACGTGCGGTTCGCGGCGCAGGGCGAGGGCCTCTTGCAACACGGCTGCTCGAACCGCGCGCTCCTGACCCTGGGCGGTCGCGGCCATCCGCTGAGCCGCTTCCACCAAGGTGGCGGCCATGTGCACGGCTGACGTGACGTAGGCGTCTGGAAAGTCCATGCGCCGCGACACCGCGACGAGCCAGCCGAGGTGACCCCGCGCCTCGCCGGGATCAGATACGCGGGCGGCCACCCCGTGCCAGCCGTCCACATCGACCATCTGGGACTCCGCGCTCGTTCGGGAAACTTCACCGAATAGCAGAGCTATCGGTGCCGGCCCCGTGGTCTGTACCGGACGGCCGTTCCTGTCGACAAGCGCGATGGTGGCATTACAGACCTGGCGCAGGCGGTTCGTAATGGCCTGGATGGGATCAGCTTCGCTGAGCGACTGGCTTAGGGATCGCTGCAGTGACGCCAGCCGACGGCCAGCAGCTTCCTCCGGTCCCTGGTCGGCGCGAGTGATAGCGAGAATCACTTCGGCGGGATTCACATCCCCATCCAGGTGGATGACGACGTGCTTGCCCGCCACGGCGCTGAGTTGCGCAGTGTCCGTGATACCAGGACCGGTCAACAACAACATCAAGGAATGCGGTTGGCGGAGCAGCGAATCTATCTGCTCCACCGTCCCAGGCTCGCCTCCGACCGGGCACACGACGACAACATCCGGATCCTGTGGAACCTCGACACCACTGAGCCATAGGGTGACGCCCCGGACCAAGCGGTCAAGGTCTGCCGGCCCGCCTGTCAGTTGACGCGCGTCGCGAGCGAACTGTGACGCCAGCAACGACCTCAGCGTCCTCGGAGGCATCGCAGACGTCATCCGGATCATCTTCCAGGATCGAGGTCACGGCGCGGAGCCGTTGGCGGGCGCTCTCTACCTTAGGGCCATGCTGGGAACCACTTGTGGGAATTCCCCCAAGTGGTTATGACTGAACTTGGTGTTCTCCCGACCAATGCGCGGTTCGTGCGCACCTACGATCCAAATCTGAGCTAATGAGGACAGGGGAGCACGATGAATGAGCCAGCAGCGGGCGAGCGGTACTGGTCTACTTCCGTCAGCAAGATCTCACCGGATTCGGTTACCGTGCGGGGGTACCCGCTGGAGCAGCTAATCGGGATCTCGTTCACCACCGCTAGCTACCTCATGATCCGCGGCAAGCTCCCGACTCCGCAAGAGGCAAGCGTCCTGGACGCAGTGCTCACTGGCATCCTGGACTACGGCCTCGAGAAGGCAGGGACGGTCGCGGCGCGTCATATCGTGTCTGTAAACCCCAGCATGGAAGCGGGACTCGCGGCCGCGGTACTGGGGGCTGGTGAGTTCGCAGTGTCGCCGGAGAAGGCGGCTGCATTCATCAGCCAGACGTATGACAACTACGCGGCTTCCGGCAGCGAAGACATGAACGCCTTCGCTGCCAAAGTTGTCGCCGAGGCGCGTCAAGGGAAACTGCGAATCCCAGGCTTTGGCCACCCCGTCTTCAAGCACGTTGACCCTCGCGGTGAAGTACTACGGTCCATCGCGGTCGACGCTGGCCTGTGGGGTCCGCCAGCGCAGCTGTATGAAGCCGTGCACCGCGCATTTATCCACCAGCCCGGGAAAGAGCACTTTCCCATCAACGATGTCGGCGTCATGGCCGCTATTACGGTGGCTCTGGGCTTCACCCCAAAGGAGGCGGCGGCGCTCGCGGTGATCGGAACCCTGCCGGGCGTGGTGGCCCACATCAGCGAGGAACTCGCCAGCGGCCAGGGGCTTCGCGCCATTCCACAGGAGCAGGTCGACTACGACGTGCCCAACAGAGAGTTGGCAGCCGATATGGCGCGGGCAGGTTGGACCAACGACTAGCCTGTTGCCGGGTCCAAGCCCAAGGGACGCAAATGCGTGCTGACCAGATCATGTGGAGAGCGGAGCCTGCGATGACCGACGTCGACACTCTAGCCACAGCGGATGTCGTGGTGGTGGGTGCCGGCATCGCTGGTCTCTGCACGGCCTGGGAGCTGAAGCGGCGCGGGTTCGATGTCGTGGTCGTAGAACAACGATTCCCCGCATTCGGGGCGACTGGTCGTAACCCAGGGTCCCTCTGGCTGCAAACACGAAGAACCGGACTCGAGCTCGATCTCGCCCGCGCTGGCAGGGCCAAGTATGGCGAGTTTCTCGAGGAACTCGGTGACGTGTTCGAGTTCCGGACCCACGGTGGCCTCTTCTTCTTCGAGTCCGACGCACAGGGATTGGTACTGGAGAAGTACGTAGAGGACAGGCAGAAAGCTGGGCTGGACATCCAGATGGTCAGTCGAGAGGAAGCCCGCGATCACACACCGCTGCTTCCCGAGACCGCGATCGGAGCCGTGTACTGCGCAGAAGACGCCCAGATCGACTCTCAACAGTTCATCTCGGCGCTGGGCGCCGCCTGCCGGCGGCGAGGTGTCCGGCATTTCGACAACACTGCCGTCCTGTCCACGCTCCGCGAGGGGGACAACGTGGTCGGTGTCCGGACCGTGCGCGGCGAGGTCCGTGCCTCCGGAGTCGTGTGGGCCACGGGCGCTTGGGCCACCAATCTGCGTGCCGAGGGCTTCGACCTACCAATCCGTACCGCTCGAGGTGGTCAACTAATCACCCAGCCAATTGACACTGCACCGAGCGCTATCTTGCACGGGCCGCGGGGCGTGCACAGCTGTGGGGCGCTGCTGGACCTGCCGGCCTTTAACCCTGCCCTGTTCGCCGCAGCGGGTTCCGACAGCACCGGGGAGAATGCAGCCGTTGCGCTGCTGTCGTATGACGACTCGATCGCGCTGAACCGGGGAGGCAGCCTTGACATTGGCACAAGCATTGACGCCGAGGGGTCGCTCAACCCCCACATCAGCCTCGTGGCCACTCATGCCATGGTCGAGACAAGCCTGGAGAGGTACCCGCAGCTCTCACACTACGGCGTCACGGGGCTGTGGGCCGGATTGATGAGCGATACCGCAGACCACTTGCCTATCGTTGACCGGGTTGATGGAGCATACGTAACCGCGGGGCACCTATGGGGAGTGGCCAGTGGGCCCATCTGCGGGCAGATCATGGCCGACCTGATCGCGGGTGAACCGCACCAACTAGGCCGCGGACTGCGATTCGACAGACCCTCGCTCCAGCCAGCCGGCTGATGCAGCGCCCGCGCGGCGTGGATAACTCGTAATTGCTATGCGGTCTGCGGACCAAATTGCTTGATCGCGGGATGCGATCAACGGTCCCTCGCTCCAGCCAACCCACGGTGCGCCCATGCGGCGCGAAGAACACGGCTTGTGACGTGTTTCGCGGCCAACCCTCCCGTCCGGGGGACAGCCTCGGTGTCACCCCTTGTACTTCTCCCAACCCTGAACGCCGATGCCTTCAATCTCTCTAGTAGTTCCGCCGACATCGCCTGACTACGTTCGTGGCCCTCACCCACTGTTGAAGGGGAGGTGCTGGGAAACATGGAAACTGCCGCCAACCGGGCGAGACCATTCCTGGAGGCTGACAAGGTCAGCGTGGCCTTCCATGGCAAGGCTGCCGTCGACGAGATCAGCCTGACGGTCACGGCCGGCGAGGTCGTGTCCATCATCGGCCCCAGTGGTTCTGGTAAGAGCACATTCCTTCGGTGTATCAACCACCTTCAAGTGCCAACGTCCGGAACCATCTCGGTCGACGGTGTTTCGGTCGTCGACCGCCCCGGCCAGCACCCCAAAGCAAAAGACCTTGCTCGGCTACGCCGCAAGGTGGGCATGGTCTTTCAATCCTTCAACTTGTTCCCCCACCTGACCGCACTGGAGAACGTAACGCTCGCGCAGGTCCACGCCATGGGTCGTAACAAGAGCGACGCGGAGGAGCGTGGCCGCGAGCTGCTGGCCCAGGTCGGCCTTGCAGACCGGGCAAACCACCGCCCCAGCCAGTGTTCCGGGGGACAGCAGCAACGCATCGCGATCGCGCGGGCACTTGCGTTGGATCCGAAGGTGGTCTTGTTCGATGAGCCAACTTCGGCCCTCGACCCCGAGTTGGGCGCCGATGTCCTCAAGGTTATGCGCGATCTGGCGAACAGTGGAATGACAATGATCGTGGTCACCCATGAGATGCACTTCGCTGAGGACGTGGGCGACCGTGTCGTCTTCATCGCCGATGGCAAGGTCGTGGAGCAGGGCAACCCCGCCGAGGTCCTGCGTCATCCTCAGCACGAGCGAACCCAGCGGTTCCTCAAGGCGGTGCTCGACCGGTGACTGACTTCTTCCACTACCTGACCGTGCTGTCGAGCGGGGTCAGGTACACACTGGAGTTGACCTTCGCAGCCGTTGGCCTGGGGCTGGTACTCGCTATCCCGGTCACCGCAGCGCGGCGATCGTCATCGCGCGCATACCGCTTTCTGGGCACGGCTTTCGTCGAGTTGCTTCGCGCGATTCCTCCCCTGCCCTGGCTCTTCTTGGTCTTTTTTGCCCTGCCAACGATGGGGCTGACGCCCCTTCAACCCATGACCGCAGGCATTCTTGTCTTTGGCATCATCTCGGCCGCCTATCTGACCGAGATCTACCGCGCAGGCTTCCGGGCTGTACCCGCGGGGCAAGCCGAGGCCGCGGCGGCGCTCGGGCTCGGGCCTTTCCACACATACGCGCGAATCCTGGTCCCACAAGCAGTCAAGACCGCGTTGCCACTGGCCCTGGCCTACTTCATTGGCGCACTCAAGGACAGCGCGATCGTGTCGGTCATCGGGGTGCAGGACATCTCGGCGCGTGCTGTGGCACAGAATGTCGCGAACTCCAACGGCCTGATCGTCTTCCTCGCCGCAGCCGCAATCTATCTGTGTCTGAGCCTGCCTGTGGCTCTCTTCGGCCGGTGGCTCAGCTACCGGTTAGGGACTCAGAACGCCGTGAGGGTCGGCGCGTGAACATTCACGCGTGGCCGGACTACCTTTCGCAACTCTGGCCAGGCTTGCGGACCAGCTTCCTGCTGCTCGTTGCTCTGGTCGCCCTGGGCACGCCCCTCTCGCTGTTGCTCGCTTCGACCCAACGCAGCCACCGTAAGGCCGTCAGGTGGACCACGATAGGCATCGTCGAGTTCGCCCGTGGCATGCCATCCCTGGTGTTGCTGTACCTGGTCTACTTCGGGCTCCCATCCTTCAACCTCACACTCGGAGCGTTCACTGCGGCTTCTGTTGCCCTAGCCATCAACTACGCCGGGTACACCTCTGACGCCATCAAGAGCGGGCTCGATGCGGTGCCGATGGGTCAGGTGGAGGCTTCTGAGGCGCTCGGTTTGAGCCGGGGGGTGACCATGCGCCGAGTGATCCTTCCTCAGGCGGTCCGCATCATCACCCCGCCGATGCTGTCCTGGATCATCGTGTACTTCCAGACGACCTCGATCGCGTTTGCGATCTCCGTGCCGGAACTCATGAGCAAGGCGTACTCGATCGCCTCCGTCAACTTCCAGTACCTCGGCGTCTTCGCCGTGGCCGGCCTCCTGTACGCCGTGGTGTCCATCCCCGGATCACAGCTGGTGTCGGCCTTGGAGAGGAGGCAGCAACGCGGCACCCCGTGAAACGCCCACTGGGCAACGTCCCAACATTGGCCACCGGCCACGCAACGCAAGCGCAGTACCTATTCCTTGAGAGGACCCGGACCATGATCAAGATGGCCCACACCGTCACCGTCGCCGCAGCCGCCGCCTCAGTCCTCGCGCTCGCCGCGTGTGGGGGAGCGTCGGAGAGCGCTGGCGCAGGCGGAACCAGTTGCACCCCCAAATGGGGCACCTTCGACACCATCACGTCGGGGCAGTTGACCGTGGGTGTCCCCGACGCGCCGCCGTACTACATCAGCAAGGATGGTCAGACGTCGGGCATCGATGCGGACTTCCTCAACCAGTTCGCCAAGGACTCGTGCCTGACCATCAAGTGGGATGTCATGCCTTCCGCGAGTGTTATTCAGTCGGTCGTCGCCCGCCGTGACGACATCGCCGCCGGAGGTTGGTACTCCACTGCCGAGCGCGGCAAGGTGGTCAACTTGTCCGCTTACACCTACGCCGAGCTTCCGACCATCATCTCCAAGACTGGCGCAGACGACGTGACCAGCCTCGTTGACCACTCCGTCGGCACGATCACCGGTTACGCCTGGGTCGACGACCTGAAGAAGAAGGTGGGTGCCGGCAACGTCAAGGAGTACCAGAGTGCGGACGCGGCACTTCAGGACGTTGCCGCTGGACGCATCGAGTTCGCGCTTCTTGGAGGGATCGACGCCCCTTACCTGATCAAGACAAAGACCGACTACTCCGGCATCAAGTCGGCGCTCATGAAGCCCGATGAATCCATCGCGGTATCTGTCAACCCATCCCTCCCCAACTACCCGGCGACGAAGGGGAACGACAAGCTCACTGCTGCCCTCAACAAGGGAATCGACGGTGGGCACACGTCCGGGCAGACCGGCAAGACCTTTGAAAAGTATGGCCTTGACCCCGCACTCGCGGATGTGAGCAAGTACAAGTAGGTCAGCCAAAACAGACGTGCCTCCCGGCCGTCCGCGCGCCAGCCACGGCCGGGAGGCACCACCACGCACGTTCGTGCGATCTAGGAGCAGGCACACCATGACCCAGTCACTCACCTTCTTGGCACAGCTCGAGAAGGTTGCAAACACGTCGCCAACCGCGATTGCGGTCGCCGATGAGACCGAAGTGGTGTCGTACGAGGCGCTCTGGGAACGTGTCAAGGATGGCGCTTCCCGACTTCGCGAGAGCGGCCTTCAGCCGGGCGGGCGTGTGGCGCTGGTCGCGGAAAACAGTGCCGCCTTCCTCTCGGCAGCCTTCGCCGTTTGGGCGGCTGACGGGGTGCTCGTTACCGTGTATCCATCGACTGCCATTGGCGACCTGGCCACGACACTTCGTGACTGTGACCCGGTGCTCGTGCTCGCTGATCGCGATATCCGTGCATCCGTAGAAGCGGCCGCCGCCGATCTCGCACCGGTCGCACCCGTGGAATTGCTGCGCGAGTCCATCCCGGCTGTTCGCGCGGCCACCGTCCCCAACCCGGACGGGCTGCGCGAGCCGGTCCACCTCATTTGCTACTCATCGGGCACCACGAGCCGACCTAAAGCCATCATGATCTCCGAGTCAGCGCTGGCAAGCGGGGCGCGTACGTACGCTGACGTGTGGCACCTGGGTTCCGACGACAAGACCATCGTGTGCCTGCCCATGGCATGGCTCTTTGGTCTGGCCACAACCTCTATGGCCACGCTGGTTGCCGGCGGGACGGTCTTGGCGCTCCGTAGGTCGCGTCCCGAGCTGCTGCTTCAAGCGCTCACGCGCGATGGTGGGACGTTCCTTGCGGGCGTGACGACCATGTTCGCCAAACTGGTCCACCACATCGAGGCGCTCCCACAACCGGTGAAACTACCTAACCTCAGGCTCTGCATTTCAGGCGGGGAGCCACGCAACGAAGCCGCCTTTGCCCGGTTCAACGCGGTGGCCGGCTGTCCTGTCTTGGACAACTACTGCGCGTCCGAGTGCTTCCCCCTCGTCACGTACGACCCTTTCGTCAGCCCAGAAGTTGTCCCGGGCTCGGCCGGCAAGGTTGTCGCCAGATCTGAACTGAAGGTCGTCGATCCCGAAGGAAACGTGGTGGCCCCGGGTACGCCTGGAGAGGCCTTTTCGCGAGGCCCCGGTCTGATGCTTGGGTACTGGAACGACCCCGAACAAACGGCTGCCTCCCTGACGGACGACGGGTGGTACCGAACCAAGGACTTGGTGCGTATTGACGACGAGGGATTCGTCTATGTCGTGGGTCGACTCTCCGACATGATCATCCGCGGTGGAAGCAACATCTCGCCGGCCGAGGTTGAAGAAGTGCTGCGTCGACACCCGAGCGTCGCAGACGTATCGGTGGTCGGGCCCCCGGACCCGCTGTACGGACAGGAAGTGGTCGCCGTGGTCGTGCCCGCGAGCAGCAACTCTTTGGAGGAGGAGGAATTGCGCCGCTTCGCCCAAGTCCACCTCGCGGCGTTCAAACTACCCACCCGAATTGTGGTGCGTGACGAGCTGCCCCAGAACTCGACGACAGGCAAGGTGGACCGCCGCCGACTCCTGGCCGATCTCGAGCGTCTCGACCGAGCATGAGCAGCAACACGACCCTTAGGGTCGCCACCACCCAGCTCCAACTCCGAGGCGAGAAGAGTGTGGAGTCGTTTCTCGGCCATCTCAACGAGCTAACCGAACGAGCGGCGCGACAAGGCGCTGACCTCATCCTCTTCCCGGAGCTCGCCAGTACGGGCTTGTTGGCGGCGATCGAAGGGCACGAGGTCACGACGGCTACCGTCGCCTCTGACTACTGGGAGAACCTCACGAGTTTCACTGCAGAGATCCTCGCAGGTCTTAGCACGATGGCGCACGGTCACAACCTCGTGGTTGCCGGAGGTAGTCACAACCGACTTGCCGAAGACGGATCTCTACGGAACACCGCCTACATTGTTCACCCGGACGGGCGCGTCGAGACGCAGGACAAGATCCACCTCACCCCTCAGGAGCACGCCCTTGGGACCCGTGGCGGCGACGAGTTGGTCGTGACGCAGATCGGACCCTTCACCGCGGGCCTCCTTATCTGCGCGGACATTCAGTTCCCGGAGCTGTCTCGATACCTCGTGCACAAGGGTGTCGACCTGATCCTCTGTCCCTCGCTTACATGGAATCGACGCGGCCTTCACAGAGTACGAACCGGGTGCCAAGCGCGGGCCATCGAGAACCAGTTGTTCGTCGTGATGTCGCCGCTCTTCGGATCGTCCGGGCTTCCCATCGATGCACCGATGCACGCGGTGGGGAGGGCGCTGGTCACCGCGCCCGTCGACAAGACGGTGGGACTCAACGACGGCATGGTGGCATTGGCGGGCGACGACAACGAACAGGTTCTGGTGGTCGAGCTGGACCGTGCACAGCTCGAAGCCTCACGAGCCAACCCCGAGGCACCCGGTCTCGCCCTAAGGCGGCCGGACCTTTACGCCAAACTGCAGGCGGAGATGGACGCATGAGTCGCCACCTCCAACACCGCGTTCGCTACCACGAGGCCGATGCCCAAGGCTTCATGTTCAACAGCCGGTTCCTCGAGTTGGCGGACGTAGCCATGACCGAGTTCTTCAGGGCGGCCGGGTGGCCCTATAACGAGCTCGTCAATGCCGGTGCTGACCCTTCCGTTGTTTCGGCGCAACTCACATTTAGTGCTCCGGCACGATTCGATGATCGGCTCGACCTGGCCGTGCAGTGCACGCGCGTGGGGTCGTCCAGTTTCGAGCTCGTTACACACGTCTGGAGAGGAGAGACGCTCATCGCAGAGTTGGCCCTTGTTTACGTCAACGTCGACGCATCTGTGGGTGAGTCTCGCCCACTCCCTGGCTCCGTGGCATCGGCACTCCGCGCTTCCATGGACATCCCGACCTGATCCGACCAATGAGAGCCACCATGAAGATCTGTTTCCTCAATCCCTTCGGGACTCCTGATTACAACCAGCTCATCCACGACGTGCTCACCCGGTCCCTTCGCGGCGGAACCGAGTTGACGGTTCGAAACTTGGACGGCCCGGTCAAGAACATGGACTACTTCGTCGCGAAGCACCTTCTCGAGGTGGGCGTCATGAAGGCCGCCGCGCAGGCTGAGGAGGATGGTTTCGATGCCTTCATCATCGGGTGCTGCTACGACCCAGCGCTCAGTCAGTGTCGCGAGCTGGTCGACATCCCGGTGGTAGGCCCACTCGAGGCAGCGCTCGGTAACATCCGAGCCTTCGGCCACCGGTACGCGGTGGTTACAGACCACCACAAAGCAGCCACCGAAATCGCCGATCGAGTTCGACTGTACGGCCAGGAGCCCAACTGCAAAGCGGTCACGCACGTGGGGTGGTTCATCGGAGACATGATCAGGAATCCGGCGGGAGTCGCGGCCGACGCGTACGCGACGAGCAAGCGCATCATGGCTGAGACAGGTGCGGAGACGATTATCCTCGCCTGCACCATTGTCTCGGGCTGCTACGAGGTCTGTGCCGTCAATGACCCAGAACTGCAGGGCCTCTCCGTGGTCGACCCAAACGTCATGGCGCTGAAGCAGGCTGAGATGTTGGTCGATCTGCGTGCCGCTGGTCAGTACCGCATTGCCCGCACCGGGTACTACGAAAGGCAGCCAAGCGAGGGTCTCGGCGAGACGGTCGACATTCGCGCCGTCCTTGAAGGCAATGTCACTAGCTCTAGCCAGTCGTAATCGAAACCGCCTGCGCAGCGGTATGGATTCGAGAGGACCGTTGCCTCTGACAAGACCGCCCAATGGCTCTCACCCCCAACAGCACTCCGCGTCCAAGAGCCGGCGGTGCGCTTGGCCGCAAGTTCCGAGCCCAAAGTCTGTCCGTAGCTAAGGAGCCCAGGTGTCTGTTTTCCGGATCGTCGCGCTCGTCGTGTGCCTCGCCATCGCCCTCACGGGTATCGCGTTGTTCGCCCGGGTGATCCGGCAGTTCCTCGCCGTCTTCCGCCTCGCTCAGCCCGACGCCTCGCGCACTGGTGACAAGGGCACCAGGACGGTGACGCTGCTGCGTGAGTTCCTGGGGCACACGCGGATGTCGCGGTTGCCGGTGGTGGCGGTGGCGCACTGGTTCACGATGATCAGCTTCGGGGTGCTGTTCTTCACGCTGGTCAACGCGTTCGGTCAGCTGGTCAAGGCCGACTTCACGCTCCCGGTGATCGGGCACTTCTTCCTCTACGAGTGGGTCACCGAGTTCTTCGCGTGGACGGGTCTGGTCGGCATCATCACGCTGATGGTGATCCGGCAGAAGAACCACCCGCGGTCGGCAGCGGGCGAGGGTGGTCGGCGGTCGCGGTTCTTCGGGTCGACGTTCTGGCAGGCCTACTACGTGGAGCTGACCATCCTCGGCGTGACGATCTGCATCATCAGCCTGCGGGCGCTGGAGTACGCGCTGGACTTCAACGGCGGCACCACCGGGTTCTCCGGGAAGGGGCACGCCGACGCGCTGCACTACCCGCTGACCGGGTGGCTCGGCGCGATGTTCAAGGGCTGGTCGGTGTCGCGGCTCGAGGACGTCATCGTGGTCGTCGCGGCGGTGAAGATCCTGATCTCGTTCGCCTGGATGATCACCATCTCGCTCCAGCCGACCATGGGCGTCGCGTGGCACCGCTTCCTGGCCTTCTTCAACATCTTCCTCAAGCGGCACGCCGACGGCCGGACCTCGCTCGGTGAGCTCCAGCCGCTGATGGTCAAGGGCGAGCCGGTCGACTTCGAGAACATCGAGGACCTCGACGAGGACGCTGCGCTCGGCGTCGGCAAGGTCGAGGACTTCACCTGGAAGGGCCTGCTGGACTTCAGCACCTGCACCGAGTGCGGGCGCTGCCAGTCCCAGTGCCCGGCCTGGAACACCGACAAGCCGCTGTCGCCGAAGATGCTCGTGATGGCGCTGCGCGACCACGCGCACGCCAAGGCGCCGTGGCTGCTGGCCACCGAGTCCGAGCGCGAGGGCCTGGGCGAGGACGCGGCCAAGCTTGCTGAGGTGCCGCTGATCGGCGACACCGGCTACGACATCACCAACCCGCTCGCGGCGTACAACCCGCACGGCCCCGATGCCGTGATCGACCAGGACGTGCTGTGGTCGTGCACCACCTGTGGTGCCTGCGTCGAGCAGTGCCCGGTCGACATCGAGCACGTCGACGCGATCGTCGACATGCGGCGCTACCAGAACCTCATCGAGTCGGCGTTCCCGAACGAGCTCAACGGGCTGTTCAAGAACCTCGAGAACAAGGGCAACCCGTGGGGCATGGCCGCCCGCGCCCGGCTCGACTGGGCCAAGGACCTGCCGTTCCCGGTCAAGATCCTCGGCCAGGACGTCGACTCCGCCGACGACGTCGACTACCTGTTCTGGGTCGGCTGCGCCGGCGCCTACGAGGACCGCGCCAAGAAGACCACCCGCGCCGTGGCGGAGCTGCTCGACCAGGCCGGGGTCTCGTTCGCGATCCTCGGCGATGGCGAGTCGTGCACCGGTGACTCGGCCCGCCGGGCCGGCAACGAGTTCCTCTTCCAGATGCTCGCCCAGCAGAACGTCGAGACCCTCAACGAGGTCGGCGCCACCAAGATCGTCGTCACCTGCGCGCACTGCTTCAACACCATCAAGAACGAGTACCCGCAGCTCGGCGGCAAGTACGAGGTGGTCCACCACACCCAGCTGCTCAACCGCCTCGTCCGCGAGAAGAAGCTGGTCCCGGTGGCCCGCCCGGCCGACGTCCCCGGCAAGTCGTCGAACAAGGACGTCGCCTCCACCGCCGAGACCGTGACCTACCACGACCCCTGCTACCTCGGCCGCCACAACGGCGTCTACGCCCCGCCGCGCGAGCTGATCGGCGCCCTGCCCGGCGTCGAGCTGCGCGAGATGGAGCGCACCAAGGAGAAGTCGTTCTGCTGCGGCGCCGGTGGGGCCCGGATGTGGATGGAGGAGAAGCTCGGCACGCGGATCAACACCAACCGCACCGAGGAGGCCATCGACACCGGCGCCGAGCGGATCGCCATCGGCTGTCCGTTCTGCCGCGTCATGATGTCCGACGGCCTCACCGCCGCCCAGTCCGAGGGCAAGGGCGAGGACGTCGAGGTCGTCGACGTCGCCCAGATGCTGCTCGCCGCCGTCAAGCGCCGCGACGACGGCCAGCCCACCGAACCCGACAGCTGACGGCATGGGCCTTCTAGCAATGCCTAACGAGCATCGAGTCGACGCCAAATGAGTATTGGACTGCATGATTCTCAGCGGACCACCATGTTTCAACGACGCCAATCCGCCCGCAGCTAACAGTGAGAGGACACCAGATGGCACGCAAGGCAAGTACTGCACCCCGCAAGCGACCGGCATCCCGAGAGGCCACCGTAGCTACGGACGCCGCGTTCGCGTCCCCAGCCGATGCCCTCCCGCGAATTCGAAACGTGTCTGAGGTGCGTCACTTCTTCCGCACTAACGATGTCCCCGTCTTTTTTGTCGGCGCGACCCCGTTCAATCTCCTGGGACTGGATCGGTGGGTCCGAAACCTGACCTACATCGCCTACTACGACGGCTGGGACGGCGCCCACCCAGCCGTCTACTGCCCAAGTTCGAAAGCTTCTGTCGAATTCGATAGCGGCGAAGCAATCAACAACTGGTTGCTACGCAGCCCGGAAGTCCGCGCTTTTATGAGCAGCCGCGTCCCCAAAGGCGTGCGTCCCAAAGTCGCCATGGTCTTCTTTGATACGGAGACTGAGCAGATCTGTGAGGATCTGGGTTACGACCTCATCTTGCCGGCCGCTGCCCTCCGTGAATACCTGGACTCCAAGCTGGTGACGACGCGTCTTGCGGCCGAAGTGGGCGTGTGCAGCGTCCCCAATATCATCACGACGGCTGAAGACTGGGCCTCTCTGGAAGAACACGCTCTGGCGGCGGGCCTCGGTACGGATCTCGTCATCCAAACGGCCTACGGCGACTCAGGTAAAACGACGTACTTCGTGGACGGTCCGAAGGCGTGGGCCAAGTACGCCATTGATCTGGTTGGCGCTGACGTCAAGGTCATGAAGCGCATCAATAACCGTCCCATTGCAGTGGAAGCCGTTCTGACGTCGAGCGGAACGCTCGTCGGCCCTTTCATGTCCGAGCTGGCCGGGCAGTCGGAACTCACGCCTTATCGGGGCGGCTGGTGCGGCAACGAGATGTACCCAGATGTCCTTTCTCTTGATCAGCGCAAGAAGGCCGGCGAACTCGTGCGGTCCTTGGGAGACCGCCTCAAGCAGGAGGGCTATCGCGGCTTCTTTGAAGTGGACTTCCTCGTTGACACCGACACGGGGGATCTGTACCTGGGCGAGCTAAACCCACGAATCAGTGGAGCCACCTCGATCACCCATGTCACGGCGGGGGCCTACGCGGACGTTCCGCTCTTCCTGTTCCATCTGCTCGAGTATATGGAAGTCCCATTCCAGTTAGATGTCGACGAAATCAATGCCAGGTGGCAAGAGCTGGCATCGGTTGACCTCTGGTCACAAATGGTGGTCAAGGAAACGGGGAGTCGTGTCGAACGCATTGAACAGGCTGCCCCGACGGGTCAATATCAACTCGACGCTGCTGGCAACCTGGTCTTCATGGGGCCGGCTTTGGACTGGCATCAACTCAGCAACGAGTCGCAAGCGTTCTTCTTGCGCATCTACGGACCTGGCGACTACCGATGGGAGGGCGCGGACCTCGGTGTGATCGTCACGAAGGGTCGAGTCCAGACTGTTGGGCGGGCGAACGAGTCGCGCTTGAGTATCAGGGCCAAGCACCTGATTGACTCCATTCGAGACCTTTATGTCGGCATGCCCCTCGTTCCACCGCGGGCCGTGCCCGATGTCAGCCTCACATCCGGGTAATAGGAGCCGCTGGCTGGGCTTACCGAGCCCATTCAATCGGAAGGGCTTCATGGATGGAACGGGAAGGGAACGTGCGAACGTGTCACTGAGCCAGAAGCCCAGAGGTCCCGGTGGGGCCGTCACGCTCGACAACTGGCAGATCGCACCGCAGATCGCGTGGACCTTTCAGCATTTGGAGGATCTCTTCCCCACGTCCCGGATTGCTGCGGGTCCGTCGCCTTCGCCCCTACGCGCCGTGCCCAGCGGGCTCGAGGAGCTCTCGGTAAGCCACCCCGGTGGGCGTGTGGGAAGCGTCGGCGGGGTAATGACTGAAACGGATACGGACGGTTGGATCGTGACCCGAGGTGGCGACATCTTGGCGGAAGGCTATCCATCCGGCATGCACCCCGATAGGCGTCACATGCTTATGTCGGTCAGTAAGTCCTTGGTCGGCTCAGTAGCTGGAGTACTGAGTGGCGCGGGTGCGCTGAACCTCGCTGCGTCGGTGGCCCACTACCTCCCGGCCTTCAAGTGCTCCGGGTACGGCGAGGCGGCAGTTCAACAGCTCCTCGACATGCGCTCCGGTGTCTATTTCTCCGAGGACTACCTTGACCCCAACGCGGAGGTTCGCCTGTTGGAGCAGGCAATCGGCTGGGCTCCGCGACGCCATCCCAACGTCGCAGCATCGATGCACGACTTCCTGCTCAGTCTGGGCAGGTCGAGGCCTCACGGGGGGCCCTTTGAGTACAGGAGCAGCGAAACCGACGTGTTGGGCTTGGTCTGTGAAGCCGCAGCTGGCCAGCGAATGGCCACGTTAATGTCCGAGTTGCTGTGGCAACCGATTGGAGCCCAAGCAGACGCAGTTATCGCGGTCGACCCCCAAGGCACCGGAATGTTCGACGGCGGGATCTGCGCAACGTTGCGTGACCTGGTCCGATTCGGCGAACTCATCCTGCGAGACGGAGCGAATCATGACGGACGCCCGGTGCTACCGAGCCTGTGGGTTGAGGAGACTCTCCGCGGAGCGACTGACAGCCGAGAGGCCTTCGCGGTGAGTCCCACGATCACCATGATGCCCGGGGGGATGTATCGAAACCAGTTTTGGTTTCCGTACCCTCACTCAGAGGTTTTGCTGGCTCTGGGCATTCACGGCCAAATGATCTACATCAACCGGCCGGCTCGAATCGTCGCTGCGAAGCTCTCTCACTGGCCGGAGCCGCAGCACGCAACTAAGCTCTTCAGCACGCTTCAGGCGTTCGACGCCATTGCCTTGCAATTCATCTAATCCTCGATGGCCCGCCTCGTTGCTGACCACTGCCCCGTGCCAGTCGTGGACGAGGGCAGGGTGGGCGTGTGGATTAGTTGCGTCGAGGAGCAACCTCCTCGCCATACCGTTCGACACAGAACGAGGCCAAGCGGGATGCCAGGTCCGCGATCGTGGATGCGGCATGGTGTTCCGCCTCCCAAGCGGCATAGAGCTGAATCCCGATTCTGCCCGAGGGGCCCTCGATGGCGACGGGCTGCAACCCGAAGCGCGGGTCGTCGGACACAACGGCCACTCCTCGGCCCGAGGCCGCCACAGCCTGCGCCACCTCGGCGGTCGCGAACTCGTGCACCCGACCCAACGAAACTCCAACTTCGTTCAAAGCGTGGTCGAGGGCCTGCCGAGGATGGAAATCTCTCGTCTGCAGCAGCAACGTTTCGGAAACGAGGTCGGCCAAGCTCACTGACTCTCTGCTGCTCCAAACGTGTCCCTTCGACACATATGCCCAGACCGGCAAGTCCGCCAAGGGCCTGCCATCCAGGGGAGACTGCGGGGGAGTGGTCCCGATCGCCAGATCTGCGCCGCGCAAGAGTGCGGCGTAGACCGAGGTCGGCACCTCTTCCCAGACTGCTGGCATGGGGTCGTGGTGCGTCAAAGTGGCGAGGAACGGTGCGACTACATCGGTGAACGTTGTGCCGGGTGCAGCGATCGTCAGTTTCTCAAGGCGTCCCGCGGCGATGGTCTTCGCGGTGTCGACTGCTGCGCCGGCCTGAGTCAGCAGCCGCTGGGCAACGGGCAGAAACTGACGACCGGCCGCGCTGAGTCGGAGTCGTACCTCGGTTCGACTGAACAGCTCAATACCGAGCTCGCGCTCTAAGTCCCGTACTTGACGTGACATTGATGGCTGCGACAGATGCATATGGGCGGCAGCGGCAGTGACGGAACCCATCTCCGCTATGGCTACGAAGTACCTCACCGTACGAAGTTCCACGCCATGCCTCCTAGGCATCGTCTGATTGCGAAGTAGGTATTGGACAGCATGACACGTGTGGGCGACCCTTGAAAGCAAATCCACTCACCGCTTACACAAGGACCTATACCTGTGACGAGACTGGCAGAGGCCCAGCGCCTGCTACGCAAACGCGTCCCCGGCCCGCAGTCTGTGGCCCTCCATGAGAGAAAGTTGGCCAGCGTCGCGGATAGTGTCGGTACGGCGCTCCCCGTATACGTGGAACGGGCTGAGAGCGGACTGTTGATCGACGTTGATGGTAACGAACTAATCGACTTCGGATCCGGGATCGCGGTTACAAACGTCGGCGCGGCTGACCCACGCGTCGTCGAAGCCGTCCAGCGTCAGGTCCAGAACTTCACGCACACCTGCTTTATGGTCACACCATATGAGGGGTACGTGGCGGTCTGCGAACGTCTAGCCGAGTTGACGCCCGGAACGCATGAAAAGCGCTCGGCCCTCTTCAACTCGGGGGCCGAGGCCGTGGAGAATGCGATCAAAATCGCGCGCCGGGCAACACGTCGCCAGGCTGTAGTCGCCTTCGATCATGCCTATCACGGCCGGACGAACCTGACCATGGCCCTGACCTCGAAGAATATGCCGTACAAACACGGCTTTGGACCCTTCGCCGGAGAGATCTTCAGGGCGCCAATGGCATATCCCTATCGGTGGAACGGAGATCGTCAGCGTGTGGCCGAGGAGGCATACGCCGCGTTCGAGGCGCAAGTCCACGCTCAAGTGGGAGAAGACAACGTCGCGGCGGTCATCGTAGAACCCATTCAGGGGGAGGGCGGATTCATCGTTCCACCGCGTGGTTGGCTGCCCCGCCTCCAGCGTTGGTGCCAGGATCATGGAGCCCTGCTAATCGCAGACGAGATCCAGACGGGATTCTGTAGGACGGGCGATTGGTTCGCCTGCGACCACGAGCAGGTTGTTCCCGATCTGATCGCCACAGCCAAGGGGATCGCCGGCGGTCTGCCGCTGGGGGCGGTCACAGGACGCGCAGAGGTCATGAACAGCGTCCACGCGGGAGGTCTCGGCGGAACCTATGGCGGGAACCCCGTAGCTTGCGCCGCTGCACTCGCCGCCATGGAGACAATGGAGGAGCTCGAGCTGGACAGTCGAGCACGGGAGATCGGGGATGTGTTCGTTCAGCGCCTCGGGCGGCTGCAGGACAACGTCGATGCGATCGGAGAGGTCCGCGGTCGTGGAGCCATGATCGCCATCGAACTGATCGCCGGGGTCGGGGATACTACTCCCGCGCCTGAACTAGCCGCTGCGATCAACAAGCGGTGCCACGAGCACGGTCTGGTGACGTTAACTGCGGGCACCTACGGCAACGTTCTTCGTTTCCTCCCACCCCTGACTATCCCTGAGGCGCTGCTCCAGCAGGGTCTGGACATCCTTGAGGACGCCGTCCTTACGGCGGTCTACGGAGGGCTACAGTGACCCGCCGAAGTGCTGAGATAGATGCACTCGGCAACGTTCCCAAGGGCCTACTCATCGACGGACAGTGGCGCGGGTCGAGTGATGGCCGCGTCTTCGTTGTCAGTGACCCATCCAACGAGGAACCGTTGGCGCAGGTCGCTGATGCGACCGTTGCCGACGGCCATGCTGCATTAGCAGCCGCGGCTCGCTCACAGACTTCCTGGGCGGCCATGCCCCCTCGTGAGCGAGGCGAGCTCCTGCGCGCAGCCTATGAGCTCATCACCCTTCGCGCCGAGCACTTCGCGATGCTCATGACGCTCGAGATGGGCAAGCCGCTTGCCGAGTCTCGCGCCGAACTGACGTACGGCGCCGAGTTCTTCCGCTGGTTCTCGGAGGAAGCCGTGCGGGTAGCGGGACGGTGGTCACCTGCGCCCAATGGCGCGACGCGCCTGCTCACCATGAAGCACCCTGTGGGTCCCACCTTGATGATCACCCCCTGGAATTTCCCACTCGCTATGGGCACGCGAAAGATCGGAGCCGCCATTGCTGCGGGATGCACCATGGTCGTCAAGCCCGCCCATGAGACACCTCTGACGATGCTCGCTCTCGCCGACCTCTTGCAAGAGGTCGGCGTGCCCGCCGGGGTGCTCAACGTCATCCCGACCTCCCGAGCGGCTGCCGTCTGCGAGCCCCTGCTCCGGGACCCGCGAACCCGGAAGCTCACTTTCACGGGCTCCACCGCCGTGGGCCGTCTCCTCGTGGAACAGTCTGCACATCAGCTCCTCAGAGTTTCCATGGAGCTTGGGGGCAATGCTCCCTTTATCGTGTTCGACGACGCCAACCTGGACGCGGCGGTCGATGGGGCGATGCTCGCCAAGATGCGTAACAACGGCGAGGCCTGCACAGCCGCAAACCGCTTCCTCGTCCACGAGTCGCTCACCGATCAATTCGCCCGCCGCCTCGCAGACCGGATGCAGGCTCTCGTGGTCGGGCGAGGCACCGATCCCGACACGGATGTCGGCCCACTTATCGACCAGAAGGCCCTGACGAAAGTCTCCCACCTGGTCGACGACGCCGTAGCCAAGGGAGCCACTCTCCATTGTGGGGGCAAGCCCGTGGGGGAGCGCGGCTACTTCTTCGCGCCTACCGTCCTTACTGGCGTCCCGCAAGAAGCGGCCATCGAGGGCGAAGAGATCTTCGGCCCCGTTGCCCCAGTTACCAGCTTCAAGACTGAGGATGAGGTCGTACAGCGAGCAAACGGGACTCCGTACGGGCTCGCTGCGTATCTCTACACGCGAGATGTGACACGCGCCTTCAGGGTCGCTGAGGCCTTGGAGTTCGGGATGGTCGGCATCAACCAAGGAGTGGTCTCCAATCCCGCTGCGCCATTTGGTGGGGTGAAGGCGTCCGGCTTCGGCCGGGAAGGCGGGGTAGAGGGGATCGAAGAGTATCTGGAGACCAAGTACGTGGGGCTGGCGCTGTGACCGTCACTTCGACACGAGCGCACGCCTCAGGTGCAAGAGGGTTGTCGTGGGAGGTGGAGCGCATGGACTGCGAAGTGGACTGCCCCTACTGCACAGGTCCCGAGAGCGACTGAGAAGCAGGATCGCTCGCCGTAGCGTCGCCTGCCGGCCTTGCCTGGACCCCTCGGATCGCAGTACCCGTAACTGCCGCGAGAGGCCGATGGCGGCACCCAGCCCACGACCACGTACTCGCGGGCTGCAATCGAGCATTTGGTCACAACCCCAAGGAGCACAACATGGCCCACCATCTCGCGGCCCGCGTCCAGCGGGCGGGCGGCACGACGCACGCCGGCCTGCAGGCTTGGGTCGACGAGGTGGCAGCGATGACCACCCCCGACCACATCGAGTGGGTCACCGGCTCCGCAGCCGAGTGGACCCGACTGACCGACAAGCTCGTCGAGGCCGGCACCTTCGTGCGCCTCAACGAGGAGAAGAAGCCCAACAGCTTCTACGCCGCCTCCGACCCGACCGACGTCGCCCGGGTCGAGGACCGCACCTACATCTGCTCCGTGGACCAGAAGGACTCCGGGCCCACCAACAACTGGATGGACCCGAACGAGATGAAGGACCTCATGCGCGGGCTCTACGCCGGCTGCATGAAGGGCCGCACGATGTACGTCATCCCGTTCGTGATGGGTCACGTCGAGGCGCAGAACCCGATGTTCGGCGTCGAGATCACCGACTCCGAGTACGTCGTGGTCTCGATGCGCGTGATGGCCCGCACCGGCGTCAACGTGCTGCGCCGCATCGAGGAGCTCGGTGAGAACGCCAAGTACGTCCCCGCGCTGCACTCCGTCGGGGCCCCGCTCGAGCCGGGCCAGGCCGACGTGAAGTGGCCGTGCAACCCCGAGAAGTACATCGTCCAGTTCCCCGAGGAGCGGATGATCTGGTCGTACGGCTCGGGCTACGGCGGCAACGCCCTGCTGGGAAAGAAGTGCTACTCGCTGCGGATCGCCTCCGTGATGGCCCGCGACGAGGGGTGGCT
>Ga0209811_10000057_pt1 | contig 50254 bp, 53 predicted proteins | sample Coa_R1_6_FD_187161 | JGI IMG/M metagenome (GOLD analysis project Ga0209811, IMG submission 187161) | Surface soil microbial communities from Centralia Pennsylvania, which are recovering from an underground coalmine fire. - Coalmine... | ecosystem: Environmental > Terrestrial > Soil >... | reverse complement strand
GATAATTGCAAGACCACACTGTCTCAGATGTTCTGCACTTAAATCCTCCTGATATCCCATATGTTATTATTTTTCTCAATGCAGTAATTACAAGTTCTTCCAATGATACTTTCTTCTTAACTATCCATGAGAGCATTTTTCAATATTCTATTTATAGTCAGGATTGACAACTTAAGTGCAACAAAGACGTTTTTCTTTGAGGAGCTTTTCTCATAACATAGCAAAGCAATACATAATCCAGTTTTAGAAGGCTTAACTGAGATTGACTTTCGTAATGTAGTATTTAAGATAATTATCATAATAGGCTACCAACACAAGCATGTATTCCGCTGGCTGTTTTCTATATGGGAATTCTCCGTAGAACGAATAACAAGCATCATTTGTATTGTTGGTATTACATTCCAAATTTATTAAATGATGCTGTCTGCTAAATCCTATGGTACCATTCTGAAAGTTTACTTTTATTCTAGGTTCCTTGATTAGGAAGGCATCAAAATACTTTATTTGATCTCGGTCAGGAGAATTGAAAACACCACGCATTATATTACGTCTGCTTGCGTTTATGAGATCTTCTTCTGAAATTTCGTTTTTCAAAATTTGATTCTTTTTTAACAAAGTAGTGTAATCCAGCCCGAATGAATATGATTTACCTAGAGTCTCAACGGTAGCAAAGTCCGTACTAGTTTTATTAACTACTGCATAGGTAGGATTTACTCCATTTCCCATACTCATGCTAATAAGGATTGAAATTAGTACAACTGATAAGATAACTATCATTGTCTTCTTCTCGGACTGAATATAGCTATACCTTTTGTAATACCATACTTATAAATTTCGTTTCCACAGTACGCCTCAAAGCTAGATGTCGCTATAATAATCCATACTAATGAAATTGAATTGCATAATTAAGCTACATCAGAAATATCCTATGTCAATTAAAAATTGCGACTTCAGAATTGAATCGATGTAACATACAATTACGATCCATCACACGTGCAGAAATTTTCTGTGTTATGAAAATCAAAGTTATTGCATTGCCTAAGGTGATTGCATTCTGAAATTAACGGTGCTTGCATAATGAAATTAAGGACTGCTAATTAGCATCTTGTTTAATAATTGCTATGAATCTCTATTTTGGCTGATGTTTTGGGCTCGAGATCAATTATAGTCTTGAGTGGAAATTTGTTCCTGTCAACGATATTTGATTGATTATCTTCTCTTATGGTCAATAAGTCCGACTTGGTTAATAATTGTCTTAATGTTTTTACGTTAAATGTAGTGTGATTATCTCTGGTCATGTCGCGAATAAAGTTTTCACCAACCACAAAAAGATATTTGCTTGTTATGTTATCTCCCGCGTTGTAATAATTTCTGTATTCATTGAGATTATTTTTATCGAATATGTACTTGGGAATCCAGAGCCAGTAGTTAGTCCCGAGGACGGTTACTCCGCTCTTGTTGAACTTTTTCTCACTGCTCAAGCCAGTTGCATTTTTATTTGCCTCTTGAATTTGGTATGCAATATCTGATATAACCTGATAATGAAATGAGGTCAAATTCTGTGTCATAAGGCTAGTGTTGACAATCAATCCGTACGCGCCTAAAACTAGAATGACTTTATAGGGTAACACTTTCCTATACTTGTCGTTACGAAGTAGTTTAGAAGTATCTTTAATTAGTATCGCTGAAGCAATGCAGAATGCAGGAAATATCGGTATAACATGCCAGTATGATACAAATCCGATAATTAGACTGAGGAGAATAAACGGCAAAATCCACAGTATTATAAATAGATCCCTTCTCAGCACAATTGTATAGAGAGTACCAATTAGGGTAATTGACAGAAGAACTGGATCTACGGAGAATATCTTTCCAAGTGCAGCTGTAATTCCCATATTTTCTCTTCCCGATTGCCACAACAGACCGTCTATCCATTGATCATATTCCCCATTTAAAATTGCAAAAAGTGGCCAGGTTAAAGGTATCAATAATACTGGAAGTAACCACGAGCCAACCAGTTTCCATTTCTTAGAATTAGAATAGATAATATATAATACCAAAGGCAATAGGCTGAATATTGGAATCTTTGTAAATATCGCCAAACCAAAGAGGATTCCTGAAAACGCAACTAGGATAGGAAGTGTTTTTCCTTTTTTGCAATCCTTGATGTACAATGCTATCAGTATAGAGCCTAGGAGAAAAGGCAATTGAATTGGTTCTAACCATACTCTTCTAAGAATCCATGTTATGGGCATTACTGCAAAAAGGACAGAAGAAGCCACTGCCGTTGTCGTGTCATAACGACGTTCTACTATCTTAAATAAGAGAAATGTATCTAAAACTGCAAGAAGTCCCATTAGTATTCTTGGAACCACAAATAGCTCTTTAATTGAAGAAGGGTCTACCGATGGATGAATTGAGTCCGGATAACCAATTCCGCCTAAAATCGTAGCCAGAAATAGCTGACCAAAGTAGGGATGTGTATAAGGATGGAGTGGGTTACTTAATAGTTCATCAGGTTTTTCTTGCGGACCAAATCCATTTAGAACATGAAGGGTTTTCCTAAGATAGTGATCTTCATCCCTATAGATACTTGGAAATCCACCAATATTCCATAAGTGTGTAAATGCAGAAATCACAAGTATGACAACTAATAACACAGACCCATATCCAATTACGTGATGAGTATTTTTAGCCAGAAATTAAATCACTGAATCACTAAGTATTTCACTAGTATAAAACGTGATTACTTTCAATATAAAAAAAACACTCCGTACCAAAAAATGGCATATTTTCTCATCATTCTTAATCATCCTATTGTTAGTTTGCTTTGTTTTCAGTCTGTTTGTCCTAAATCGCTTTCATTCGTAACAGGATTAGTTACGATCGCGGTTGGATTCTTTGTACCCTTTACTTCATTGTCGATATTTACCTTATCTAAAAAGCTGGTATAGATTGTGCTAGAATTGGTAGAATTCGTGTTTGGTGTATGTATTAATACAATTCCATTCGTCGAGTTATGTATCTTGTTGTTAAAGATTTTATTGGTAACGTTCTGAAGTACTATCCCATATTTAGCCTCAACTATTTTGTTATCATGTACTATATTCTCAGAAGTATCAGTCAGATCTATCGCGGTATTACAATTTAACAGTGTATTGTTATATATATCATCGTAATTTGAAAATCTGTTTATTCCCATGCATATATCCTGATCATGAACGTAATTATTTTGTGCTATAGAATGATCTGAATTAATACTGAAAGCAATACCACGATGAGTATCTATGTTACTATACACCTCATTTCCTTCGATCAAAATGTTGTAGCAATCCTTGGCGCATACCACAGCTGTTGCATTATTATGATGAACCTTATTGTTGCGAATTATCATATCGTGGGTTCCTGTGTGCGGGTCTATCCCGTAAAGATAATTATCATGAAAACTGTTATTCTCAATAATCATACGTCCCATTTTATTGGAATAAAATCCCTTTAAAAGATGGTGAATATCATTACCTCTTACAACAGAATCAATTCCTCCATAATAACTTAGTCCAGAACATTTGCTACATGAATAGCCAAGGTAGGCTAGTTCAGAATTTGTAATATTGGTTGTTCCCGATGCCTGATTCGATACCCTTATGAAAGGTCTTGGCTCAACTGTATCATATTCTGATTTTGTGAGTTCTTCTCCAGGTCTTTTACCTAACTTGAATTTAACAACATCATTTTTCTTTGGATCCCATGAAGTTATTTTTACAGAATCTATTATTAGTGAACCATACACATGAATTCCATTTGGATTGTTATCATTATTTTTATTGACAACTACTGGGTTTTGTGTTATGTCGTAATTGCTTTTGTTACTATTTTTGTAATTTACATTAACCTCGTATCCTTTGTCATTAATCTTGCTAGATATTCTTTTTGAATTGTTTTGGAGAATTGGATTATCTTCCTCCTGCTCCTTTGTCAATTTCGATTCGGATGAAAATTGTACAGTGGGTATGGGAACTTTCTTAAGCCAGCGCGTGTCGCTAGAATCAATTACGAGACTAGCATTATTAGCAACGATAATTCCTGCGTTCAATATCCATATCTTGTCGCCTTGAACACTAGTATTCGGCTTTACTTCATCTGAGGCAGATCCAAGACCTTCTCTTTTAAGCACAGTTGAATTATCTAATTGTTTATCAATATCGGAAAGTCTGGCTAATTTACAAGCAATAGTAATTAATCGTGTTTTAGAGTCGTATTTTATACACGTATTTTCGCTACCATAAGCGTTAGTAAGATAACCTTCTATTGATTCAACTGTGTAGAGAGTAAGATAAATTACCATACTAATTACCAATGTTAGCACTAACATGACGTAATTTGCTAGATTTTATGGATTTTTGTCCAAGTATATCTTTTTCGATAAAACTTCATACTTGGCAAATCATCTCCTTTACCATCAGAAGCGCGTTACATAAGAATTTTTTAAGGTGCAGACCGGAAGGAAAAAACTGGTCCTTTTTAAAGCCTCCGAATGATGTTCTTATTGGAGTCAAATCTATCAGCTTCAAAGATTTCATATCCCTAGGTTCGTATTTGCCAAGATATTTTTTATTTAATTTACTATTTTCATCTCTCCAATAAGCAAAATAATAAGGGCCGTGTTTGCGTCTGCGGCATAAATACTTACCACATTTGACAAATTCTTTTCTTATAGGAGCGCTTGGAGGAACGGATTAGTTCAATTACTCACTAAAACTAACGCACGATGATTTATGCAAACCATACTGTGAACTAAACTTGAAATTGATCTAGTGTTGAAAATGACATATGAAATTATTGCATTCTAATGTCAATACTGTCGGCCAGGCAGACGTTATCGTTATCGGTGTGCCTGATGAATCAAGATCACATGCAAAAAGAAGGGGAGCAAGTAAAGGTCCTGACAGCCTAAGAATCGCATCAAATTCATTTGAATTCTTTGAAAGGGCAGGAAAAATAATTCCAATATGCCCCATGAAAGGGACTCTTGAGAATAAGAAAATACTTGATTTTGGTAATATTCCAAGAGAGGATCTATACAAATTGATTTTTGACATAATTTCTGCAAAGAAATTGCCCATTACCATAGGCGGTGATCATTCGATTACAACAGTCATACTTCAGGCCATATACGAAGCAGAAAAAGGTGATAAGATAACTCTTCTTTACTTCGATGCACATCCAGACTTTGTTTCTTCAACAAGGAATTATTATGGTTCAGTAATTACAGATTCATTTAATTATATTGACTTTACAAAAAGTACTCTTATCGGGACTAGAGCAGCAGAGCCAGAGGAACTAGAAAATGCATCAAAGCAAAAATTGGAAGTAATAACCCCCATAGACATTATTGAATCTGGTATAAACGCTATAGTCAAGAAAATCATATCAAAATGCGGCTCAAGCAGTGTATATCTGTCAATCGACTTGGATTGTATGGATCCTGGTGTGTCCCCAGGCGTATCCGTGCCTGCTCCTGGAGGCCTTTTTCCTCTTGATTTAATCTATATTATAAAAAAAATATCTGAGTGTGCACAGATAGTAGGAATGGACATTGTGGAATTGTGTCCTGATTACGACCTAAATCAAAATACTGCAAATCATGCAGCCAGGATACTAATGGAAACGATATCTTCCTTAAAAATAACGCAAAGATAAATTAGAAACTTAATAGTATTTTCATGCAGTTAATAGTGATAGAATCTACAAAATTTCAGTTTGTGCAATAAAAGGATAGGTGGACAAAAAACAGATGATTAAAAAATTTGCAGATATTAATTGAATTCTGTTCACTTTATAGCTGATTCTCTATCGACGATTTCTTTCATCGATCCAGGTTTGCCAAACTGTTCGGCAATATTTTTGTAGGTCTCTATTTCATGTTTTGAAAGAGGACGTATCTTCTTCATTGCGTCTTCAAAATTTTTCATGTTTATGTTAAGCTCCCCTTTTGCTTCTTCCGCCTTTATGGGATCTTTGTATTTTTCAATATGTTGCCTAAGTGCAAGCATGACTGCCGCCGAAGCAAGGCCAGCTATATCAGCGCCTGTGTATCCTTCTGTCTGGGCAGCCAAGGTCTCAATATTCACATCGCCTGCTAGTGGTTTTTTTGAGGTGTGTATTTTAAAAATTTGGGTCCTAGCCTCTTTATCAGGCGGTGGAACATACAATAGTCGGTCAAAACGTCCCGGCCTAAGTAGAGCTGCATCAATAATGTCTGGTCTATTGGTAGCTGCTATAATAATCACATCGGACAATACTTCTAGTCCATCAAGTTCTGTTAAAAGTTGGCTGATAACTCTTTCAGTAACATGTGAATCGCTACCTAGAGCTCCACGGGTTGGAGCTATGGCGTCAATTTCGTCAAAAAAGACTATACAGGGAGAGGCTTGTCTTGCTTTTCTAAAAATTTCACGCACTCCTTTTTCTGATTCGCCTACCCATTTTGAGAGCAGTTCGGGACCTTTTATGCTAATAAAGTTGGCTTCGCTTTCGTGAGCAGCTGCTTTTGCCATCAGAGTCTTTCCTGTCCCCGGTGGCCCGTAGAGAAGTATACCCTTTGGAGGTGTAGCGTCAGTATGTACAAATAGTCCATGATACTTGAGCGGCCATTCCACTGCTTCTTGAAGTTCCTGTTTTACATCTCCAAGGCCTCCGATATCCTCCCATTTGACGTCTGGAATCTCTACGAACACTTCACGCAGGGCAGACGGTTCTATTTCTTTTATTACACTTAGAAAATCGTCCATCTTAACTACGATTTTCTTTAATATATCTGAGGGAATGTTCTCTGTATTAAGATCAATTTCAGGCAATACCCTTCTAAGTGCCCTTATTCCACCTTCTTTTGCCACAGCTTGTAAATCCGCGCCAACAAAACCATGCGACATGCTGGCTATGATTCCCAAATCCACATCCTTTTCTAATGGCATTCCGCGGGTGTGTATCTGAAGTATTTCTAATCTGCCTTCTTTATCAGGCACTCCAATCTCAATTTCTCTGTCAAATCTACCAGGCCTTCTGAGTGCTGGGTCAATCGCGTTTATTCTGTTAGTAGCGCCTATTACAACCACCTTGCCCCTTGTCGACATGCCGTCCATTAGCGAGAGAAGCTGGGCCACCACCCTTCTTTCCACTTCGCCTGATACCTCTTCTCTTTTTGGAGCAATCGAATCAATTTCGTCAATGAAAATAATTGCAGGAGCATTTTCTTCAGCCTTTTTAAAAATCTCCCTTAATCTCTCTTCTGATTCACCGTAGAATTTGCTCATAATTTCAGGTCCCCCAATCGTGTAGAAATTTGCGTTTGTTTCATGTGCCACAGCTTTTGCAAGTAATGTCTTCCCTGTGCCAGGAGGCCCGTGCAATAATACTCCCTTAGGAGCTTCAACACCTAACCTCTTGAAAAGCTCTGGGTGCCTCAGAGGCAGCTCAATCATTTCTCTTAAGCGAGAAACCTCATTTTTTATTCCTCCAACGTCCTCGTAGGAGATTGATGGAACGTCACCGTCCTTTGCTACTTGAACTGCTTTTTCACTTTCTTCCGAGACTGTTACTTCAGTTGAATCTTCAATCAAAACTGGACCTGAGGGTTTTGTAGATATGACTACAAGATCTACTCTTTGCCCCATTATGGTTAAAGGGAATATATCACCGGTATTAAGCAAACTGCCTAAAAGATACTCCTTGAGATAGCCTTCTGCGCCCACTATGCGAAGAGGTTCTGTTGGTGCCAAGGTAACTTTCTGGGCATTTTTTGATTGCACCTTTTTTATTTCTACAGAGTCATTGATTCCCACATCAAGTCTATTCCTCAAGTATCCGTCTATTCTTACTAGACCTTTCCCCCTATCTTTTTCCCGCGCAGGCCAGTACAGAACAGTTGTTTTCTTGTCGACAGATGAAATTTCCAATGCGTCACCAGCAGATAATTCAAGCTGGCGAACGACTTCTGGATCGACTCTTGCAATTTTTCTTCCCACGTCGGATTGTTCTGCCTCTGCTACCCTTAGGCTTGAACTAACATCGTTATTAGATGACTCTTTTCCACGATCACTCAATTTACATCAACCGTAATACGCACGCATAATATTTAAAAATCACACCAATAATAAAATTTACCTAAAATATCTTCAGATTTTGTATTCTACAGTTGGAGATTTAAGCACTTATTTGCCATCAATATGCACTTCAGATGCCTGAGCACTTTATTTACTTCTGGCGGCATTTAAATAAGGTATTTTTCGTGTAGCCAATACTAGTAACGATATTTCACATAGTACTGGTTGTGATATTGCGGGTCAAGATGGATGGAATTTATTTCAAGGCATTTGATTTAAAATTCATTTAATATCTCTAAAATTTAAGATTTTAAAATATCAAGGAAAGCAGATTCATAGATAAAACTTAATTTTTTGAAAATATTAACGCAAGTAGAGCGATCAAACTTGTATCCATTATAAATGATACATTGTGCAGGATCACTAATATTTCTTCCACACATTATACACTCCACCATATACTTACTTGATTAGAATCGTATAAAAGAATTCTATTAATAGTTACAAACAATAGAATAGAAAAAATTAGAAATTTGGGTTGTTGAAAAATCTTTTATCATTGAATATTGGTAGAATTCATGTTGGAGCGTAATCTTGTACTGTTGGTGGATGATGAAATCGATATCCTAAACTTGTTTAAAGAGGTTTTAAGTGTAAATGGAATTAATGCTCGCGCTTTTACAAATCCGGAGTTGGCCCTTGAGGAGATTGAAGAAAATCATGCTAAATACAAGTTGGTGATTTCTGATATCAGAATGAGTCCAATTTCGGGTTTTGAATTCATCAAGAAACTGAGGGATATCGACCCGAGGATAAAGGTAGTTCTCATGACAGCATTTGAAATAGAAGCAAATCAGCTCAAAGAGGTCCATACAGACGAATTCTTCAACAAACCGATAGAGATAGATAACCTAGTCCAACTTGTAAAAAGATATGTTGGACAACCATAAAGTTATTCAAATCAATGATTGAGAACCGTTGTTTTTTACCTGACTTTGACGCCGTACTCAGATTCTAACAGATTTTTTCTAAGATACGAATCAATATTCTTCATAACCTGCGGATTGCCTTCGATGTGCTTTATTAATCGTTTATCACTGTAATTGATATCACGGTATTTCATAATTCCATCCTCAGGATGGTAGTCAAATTCTACCGATAAAATGCCTGAAATTTCGTTGTTTTCTTCTTTAATATTAAACGCCATCAAATGACTAAATCTAATTGGCTTCGTCTTTATGTCTTTTTTATCATCATTATCAAGCTGGGCAATGGAATTATGCTTGGCGATTTTACATGTCTCGCTATTTCCTCTACCCATTACGCTTTAAAAAGACAACATTGTCTATAAAGATTTTCATCAAGGATACAAGGCGACTTTGTCCATGTGAGTAATTTGCTTTATTGGCACGAAAATTTACATATATATATGTTTTATTGTGCACTCACGATTTGATTATCCGGGCATCGCTTAGTAATGAAAAAATCTGGATTTTTATGGTTTAGCAGTCACAACTGGAATCAAAGAAATGCTAGCTGTTAATGGATTTACCAAAGAAAAAATACTCAATACAACAGTAAACAACTTGGCAGATGCCCTTCACCTTGATTATGTCGCTCTTAATATCTATAAATCAGCAAAGAACTAATTATCCACTGATCGTATCAGACTTTAATTACCAATAATGCTTCAAAAGGCTTTACTATTCTAGGATATCATGGCAAATTATTGGTAAATGTAAATTTGAAGTGGCATTTTTCTAGCTAGAATAGAATGTTCTTGTAGATAATACTAAATGTACTAATAGAAACTGTAGAAAAATTGAGGATCAACATGGTTAGTGCTTGGATGGCGAACTATTATATAAATATTGTATTTTCTTGGTAATAGTTAATATTTAGCTATAGTTCATATAAATAAGTGGAGAGCCAATATATGAGACTACGTTGTAACACTGATAAATCATGTTGAAGTATAAATTGCATAGGGAATATCTTTTGGTTTATCATATTAGTTTTGTCGTTAGTTGGAGGAAAAAATGTGCGGAATAGCTGGAGTCCTAAATAAGAATAACGAAGGCGTGACCGAGGACCTCATACTGATGCTGTCATGCATGCATAATCGCGGTCCTGACGGCGTTGCAATACAAGTTGGACATTATAAAGCAAATCCTTTGGAATCGGCTGAATTATCGACACCTTATACTGATGGGAAATTCGGACTGGGACACGTAAGGTTAGCAATTGTCGGGGGTCAATTAGGGAAGCAACCCTTCACAAGCTGTGATGGAAGAATAACTTTAGGACACAATGGTGAAATTTATAATTATAAACAAATTAGAAAGAGATTGAAACCTGGACACCATTTTGTTAGTACCTCAGATAGCGAAGTGATCCTTCATCTACTTGAAGAAAAATTAGCAGAGTCAGAAAGTTTGGTGGAGGCATTAACAAAAATGGCAAAAGTCTTAGATGGAGTGTATAGTATTGCAGTAAAGGACCACATAACAGGTGAAATAGCACTTGTCAGAGATTTACTAGGGGTTAGGCAACTTTACTATAGTGAGGATCCTCAACAGGTCACATTTGCATCAGAGCAAAAAGCAATATGGCTTTTGGGGGGAAATAAATCAGTAAGAAGGGTAATGCCAGGTCATGCCGTTGTGATAAGTAATAAAGGCTCTTTAAGAGAATATAGAATTGCAGAACCTCCAAGGTCATTGAATTCTAACAGAAAAAATTTTAGATATAACACTATTGAAGAAGCTCTCAGAGCATACAAGAAATCATTAATGTTAGCAATGAAAAAACGTACAGCGGGGCTAGATAAAATAGGAATCATATTTTCAGGTGGAATAGATAGTGTTTTAGTAGCATGGTTAGCCAAGGATATGGCCAAAGAAGTAATCTGTTATAACGCCGGCACTCCTGGCTCTTCAGATATTTTATTTGCAGATAAAGTATCAAAGGAGCTCAACTTAACACTCAAAGTAAATGTAATAACCAAACGTAGCACTCAAGAAATGTTACCAAAAATCATACATGCCATTGAAGAGAGGGATGCAGTGCAAGTTGAAGTGGCATTACCAATTTATTCCGCCATGGAATTGGCAAAGAAAGATAATATTAAGGTAGTATTTTCCGGCCAGGGCGTAGATGAAATATTTGGCGGTTACCAATGGTACCCTAGGATAGTTGAAACTGAAGGATATTCGTCTCTCAGAGACCACATGATAGAGGATCTCTTTTTACTCTATAAGGAAACTTTAGAAAGAGAAGATAAAACGACTATGGCACATGGCATTGAGATGAGGGAACCTTATCTGGACAAAGAAGTCATAAGAACCGCTTTTGATATCAATCCAAGACTCAATATTATAGGACCATATGATAAGCTTGGAAAACGGGTGCACAGAAAACTAGCAAATGATTTAGGAATCCCGTATGAAATTGCATATAGGAATAAAGCAGCTGCCCAACATGGATCTGGAATACACTTTATTATAGACGAAATAGCCCGCGAAAATAATTTTGACGAGAATAGAGTATCTACCGGATATCTGTGTCAACTTGAAAAAAGAGAATTATTAGGAAGTTCACAGCGGTACGGATTCAAATATGGAAATAAGGAGTTATGGATGACATCTCCGCACATCCAGTTGTACTTGGATAAAATATTTGAGAACGTTTATGGAAAATCGAGCTCCCTCATCGATAGCTCTGAAGAAGAAGAGTTACTGACCAACAAAATAATTAAAAAAATTTAATGTAGTTCTTGCATTAGATCAATGCTCGCAAAAAAGAACAATAAAACAAGCGTATTGTATTGCTATTTTCTATTCACAATATTGATAATAGAGCTTTCCAATTGTGCAAGCCTAAGTGGTTTTATCAAAACCTCTACCCGTTTATTATCAAAAAGAGGACTATTTGCTATTTCTTTCCTTACAGTCTCATAGGCAGTAACAATAAGAACTGATGAAGTTGGATATTTATCCAGAATTTGGATCGCTGCATCAATTCCATTCGTATTATTGGGCAGCTTATAGTCAATTATTGCCACATCAGGTAGAATTCTGTCATATTCGGAGATTATTTCATTTGCGGTAGTTGAGGTGGCGACTATTTTATGCCCTTTGCTCGATAGATAGTCCTTGTATAGCAAAAGGATATCTTGTTCATCTTCAATAATCATGATGTTGAAATGTCTTTTTTCTTTTTTGGTCAATTGTACGGTTTCTGTTGTTTATTAGATAATATTACTTTATTGTCGAAAGAAATGAAAGGATAAAAAGAAGAGATATGCATGTTACAATATCAAAACCTTTTCCAAAGCGAAAGAGAAAATAAATCCTTGTTAGTAGATCCAACCTTTATCAAGGAGGAAATTAACAAGAATAAACCCTACCAAATTTTAATTTTAGTGTGCAGGAGTTATTTATCATTAGGTCCATTAGGGATAGATGGGAAGATTTTTTTGATATCTAGGAATCGTTTCCTTAATGTTACAACACTTACGTTTCCAGCAATTGAAATTTTAGATTGACTAGTTTTTTCTCCTTTCTCTAGACATGCGCCGTACAAGACTGCAACTGCGATAGCACATGGATCCTTTCCAAAAGAAAGTGGATTATCTTTTACTACTGACATCATCTGCATAGCGTGTCTAGCAGTTTTCTCACTGATTCCTGCATTATTAGCGATTCTAGTAAGATGTGAGGTAGAATCAATAGAGGGAAGTCGAATCTTGAGTTTTTTTACAAGTAATCTATAGCATTTCCCGGAAAAGATCGTGTCTGTATTTGATATCTCAGCAATTTCTTCTATGGTTCGGGGGACATTCATTTCCCTACACGAGACATATACACATGCAACAACAAATCCCTTGATAGACCTTCCTTTAATTAGACGTTGGTCCAAGGTTTTTCTGTAGTAATATGCCGATTTTTCTATGATCGTATCACTCAAGGAAAGCTTATCCTTTATTCGCATCAGAACAGCAAATGCATTTTTAAGATTTCTATGGTAGCTTCTATTATTGTTAGAAATCTTGTTCCAACGTCTCAACCTTTGTATTGCTGAACGCTGATCTACTCTTATTGCTACACCGTCTGCATCCACATTTGAGTAGGAGATCATAGTAGACAGATTTTTATCATGATGGGCCAGAGAAGACGGAGTTCCCAAATTCATGTTACCCAGATTAGTATTAGTATCTAGTAGTGGATCAGCATACTCCCGTTCAACTGAAAGAACAATGCCACAGTCGCTACATATTTTTTCCCCAGTTCCGTGATCAAAGACAGCTTTATCGATGTTACAATTGTGTCCTTCGACTAACGATTCTTTCGTCGAGCCATTCATTGCAAAACTCATAAACTAATTGCTGTGACTTTCTTCTATTAAGATCTAAGTATACAAGTACAATATTGTTAAATTCTGTGTTGCGTTGTAACACATTTGGTTACAGAACAACACATTTATGTTTGAGAGGGGCATGAATAGTGTGCCTACTTCCACTACAAGGTCATTTCGGGTCGATATGGAGTTATCAAAGGTTCTCGACGAAGAGTCGGAGAGAATGGGCGTTTCAGTAAATGCTTTGGTAAATATGATTCTCAAACGTTATTCAGAATTCACGCGCTTCCTTTCGAAAATTGATTTAGTGATCATAAATAGGGAGTTGCTAAAGTCACTTTTTGATTCATATCCTGATGAGGACATATTTGGACTCGGAGTATCGGCAGGACAAATTATTCCGCGTGATACAATCTTGTTCTGGAAAAAAACAGTGACTTCCGAATCAGTGTTAGAGTATATTGACAAAATAATTTGTCGCTATGGATTTTTGGGAACGTACGATGAAACTACTCAAAATGAAAAGCGAATTATTGTCATTAGACACCGGCTGGGTAAAAAAGGATCTCAGTTTCTCCACGGTTATTTAAAATCAACTCTTAAAAACACACTAAATTTAGACAGCTCTTTTGAGCTTACTGAATCTTCCGTAAAACTACAGGTAGATATTTAGTAAGTATAATTGAAAGAGGATAGGTTAGACGTCTTGGATTGATACAATAACAAATTACTTGACAATTAAGAATTTTGAAAAGCAAAGAACCTTGAATAAAATCATATTCGTATTTAAGTCTACATTGCATTTGCGAACGAATAACTTTATAATCCCCTCGAGAATTTCTAGTTGTGAAAATTAGAAATCACGATATTAATCCTGCCTTGCTCGTCATTGACATGCAAAATGGATTTGTAAGTAAAGGTGGATCGTACGATTTAATGGGATTAAATGTTTCTAAATATAGGGATGTAGTCCCATCTCTTAAACGACTTATTGCATTGTGCAGGAAAGCAAAAATACCAATTTTTTATTCTCAGGCTGTTAGAGAGGAGTCTGGAATTGACCTTTTGACCCGGTCACACAGGATACTTCCAAAGTCTCGATCAGAGAGAATAAAAAGGCGACCAATCTGCATTAGAGGAAGTTGGGATGCTGAAATTGTTGAGGAGTTGAGACCGAGTTTGGATGACCACGTGGTTATCAAGAGGAGGGATTCTGTATTTCAAGATACGGAAGTCGAAGTCTGGCTAAGGAGTTTGGGTATAGATTCAATAATTTTCTCAGGAATAGACACATCCATTTGTGTTGAATCCTCTCTACGAGATGCATTCAATCACGGATATGACGTTGTGTTAATTTCCGATGCTACTGCCTCAAATAACCAAGACCACTACAAATCAACTCTTGACAACATACGTAATTACTATGGATTGGTTATGAATCTTGATGAGTTTGTCGGTAATTTTGCCAAAATTGAAAGGTAATTACCGGTGTTCTCTATTTAGATCGTAAAATTAAGTCTTCAAGATTAGTTGGCAGTTAACCTTAAAATGAGTATTATAGATGAACTATTGTGGATTGAACTTCAATTCTATTTTGAGGGTGATTTGTACTAATGTTCGCTACCCCAACGGGTATCAGTTTAAGCGAAACGACAATCTGCTCTGCCCAGTTCTTATTTCTAGCCGAAATTTAGATATTCAGAACGTACCATAGGTAGGAATAGCAGCTCCATTTATCACCTTAGATGCCGAAGAACAGAGAAATAATATTACATTGGCCAGATCTTCCTTTGATAACCACTTTTTAAAGTCCGCATCCGGCATCGCCCTTCTGTTTGCTTCAGTGTCAATTATGGTGGGCAAGATGCAATTTACATTAATATTATCTCCTTTGAGCTCCTGTGATGTGGCTTCTACAAATCTTATCAATCCTGCCTTCGATGCGGCATATGCGGAATCATAGCCTTCCGATTTTAATCCAGTTCTTGATGATATATGGACAATATTTCCTCCTTTCCCAGATTTCATAATGGGTATCACATACTTGCTTATCAAAAACGCAGATTTTAGGTTGAGATCCATCATAGTCGTCCAATCAATTTCGCCCAATTCCATCGTTGGTATTCCTCCCAGATAGCCTCCTACCAAGTTTACCAGGATGTCTATCGTACCAAATTTTTGAACCAGTATGGGTATAGTTTTGAGTATCTGTTCTTCTTTTGTGATATCTAATTTGATAAGTTCAACTTTATGATTGGCTGTTTTCAGTCTCTTCGCTCCTTCGTCATTAACAAAAGATGAAATAGTTATTGCACCAGAATCTATAAATTTTTTTACCAATGTACTTCCAAGTGCTCCTGTTCCTCCTGTTATTAACACAACTTTATTTGAAAAATTGTATTCTACATCCAATGATTTTTAAATTGTCAATAGACGTATTAGTGTATATCGGATTGCGTTATAGCTCTTACAAGCTATTTCATTCTTCACAAAATAAATAATGATAGACAGAAGGAATCAAATTCCAAAGGATGTTAGGCTACCAACTATGTAAATGTAGTCAAATCATGATTCTATTATTTGAAATCCCGATGCACATGAAATTGGTAAATCACCAAATCTTTCGCAGTTGACAGACAAATGGGCTAATTTAGAAACAACTAAAATTCTTTGGACAAACGAACTATATTTTTAGAATACTTGGAAATTCGCATTTCAATCTATTTATTTCATACAAGTCCAACTTGACGTCAACTTTAGCCCAGTATAGCGTTAAAAAGTAATATGGACTGGATGGGATTTGAACCTTTCTTATAGAAGGGTTCTATCAAAATATACCACGCGGGGACAGTGCTAAAAGGGGTATTTTACTATAAGAAATAATGAAATAAGCTGAACTGACAATATTGAATAAGTGAAAAGATGTGGTAATCGAGGCACACCCCCGTTTGGTAACACGAATTAATTAAGGGAACTGTCTATTGATAGACCATAGGCAAATTACTTATCAAATAATAAGTTATCTAGCGATAAGCAAACTAGATAATACAGCTAATAAAATTGAATACAGCGGTGTATTCACCTGTATTTGATGAAATATATTATAGAATGAAAAGTCAGGCCAAGTCTACATTGCTGGCAATAATAATACCATCGTGTATAGCTATTTTGCTTTTTTATATTGGTGCATACTTTCATCCTGATTTTTTTTCTCTTTTGAATGGTCTTCCTGGTGTAATTATTCTAAGTTGCTCTGTTATCGTGGTGACGAAATTATTATTTTATACTAAACTAGAAAGGTCAGAAATTCACAAATTTAGGTCATTAATTTTGGGAATAGTTTTTTTCCTTATAGGAGAAACGCTTTATTTTTATCAGCAATATTTTTTACAAATTGATATACCCTATCCTTCTGTAGCAGATGTCCCATACTTGCTAGCAAACTTAATTTTCTCATATTTTCTGATTTCATGTGTATTTTCATTATTAAATAGAAAAAGCGTCAATCCCCTTCCCATTATTTTGGTTTCACCTGTAGCTATTTTTCCCATATACCTCATATTATCTTCTGCTTACGATTTGGCAATTAATGAATCGACTGAACTCGAATTTATTGTAAATGCTCTTTACTATATCTTCGATGGTTTAATGCTGATTACTGCTCTGATTATAATCTTAAATCTGAAAAAATATGACCCATTTATTTTTCATTGGATATTTATTACACTAGGACTAATTCTTCTAGTAATTGGCGATGTCGGTTATACTTATTTTTCTATAATAAGCGAATCACTAATAGAAGAATATGAATGGTTATGGTCCATCATTTATGCAATAGGTTATTTATTCTTAGGAATTGGGATTTACTGGTTTGATCGGATAAAGAATATACTCGAAGTTAAAAAGATAAATGTATTTTTGGAAAAGGATGAGATGGACCGCCTTAAAAATTCGTCAAAAAATGAATTAATTGCTGACAGTGGAACTGAATTTTCTGACCACATTATAGGCTATGAAAACTTTGTTGATAAACTCGAGGATTATCTCGAATGGTCAAAAGAAATCAAAATTTTATTTTATGACAAGTATTGGTTAGGTAACGAAGAGGTGATCCTAATACTCGAAAAGATACAACAAAGGGCAGTTGTTGCTGAAATACAAGTTAATATCCTTCTTCCAAGTAGTGAAATTATCTTTAAAAGTTTAGTATCGTACAATGAAAACAGGAACATTTTAGTTAGTTTTTTTGATAGGGCCTTCAGTTCAAATTCGCTTGTATTTATCTTTGAAGAAAAATATGTCGCGATAATGGACAGAAAACCAGCTTCTGAATTTGTTAATAATGATGCTGCAGTTTACGCACTGATTACGAATAAAGATACGACAGTATGGTCACATATAGATACATTTGAAAAAATAAGGGCACTTGAGAAGGCCGTTAATATGTAAAATAGAAACTAAATTTTAACATAGAATGACTGCATAAGTTAGCCATTTAAGCGTGTGAAGAATAGTCAATAGATTGTCGTGTTCATGTTCGAGCGAATAAAAGAATGTCTCCAGGTTAGGTCATCGTGACTAAATCGAGTAAAGTTAGCTACTAGTCATCACTAATTAGTTTTGCTTCTGAGACTGTATAGAGAGGGTATGCCCTTTTCGAGATTGAAATTGTTTTCTTTACTTCGTGAAAGTCATAGCCGCTTAGATTCCTTGCGATTCTGTACAAATCTCCGCCGATTATGACCTTATTAGGTTCTACCACTTTGTTTATTCTGGCACAAATATTAACTGTAGTACTGAATATATCGGATGTAGTCGAGTCGACCGTTTGGGCAAAACTGACTTCCCCGTAATCTAAGCTTATTCGATAATTAAGCTCTGGCAGCAATTCAGAAATAAATTTCCTGTTAATACTACGATGGAGGACTGATAATGTGATTGCTGAGTCAAGGCAATTTCTGACAATCTTGATGGGCGAATCACCGCGCAAAGCAAAATAGAAAAGCAGACCGTCGCCTGTATTCTTTACAACCTTACCACTATATCCACTTATAATACCGCTTACCCAATTAATAAATAAAGAATAATACTTGCTCATTTGGCGCGTTGTCAAACCAGCAGTGATTCTAGTCGAGTCTACCATATCAACAAATCCGACGCAACACATGCGCGATTTTTCCGAAAAGAAGATGTTGTCTTGCTGGCTAGCAGAGTCAGAATTTGTTGCCATGTTGAGACTGGGAGAGTCTTGTGTTTCTATTATTCCCATATTTGAGAATAACACCTGATCGTTTAAAAACATTTGACTAAAAAATCCTCTGTTTCATTAAAGTATATCTCAAATAATTCTAAAATTCGAGAAAGTACATAGATTTATGCTAATTATCGGCCTTTACTTGAGAATAACCGACTAAGATTAAATATTGCCCCTGCTCTATACAGGCAATTAATGCCCTCCGCATTAGACCGCTTGCTTGGACAGTCACTTGAATCTATGATAAGGGAAAAACTGGGTCAAAAAACTTGTGAAAAAATCGAGACTAGATTGCACCAGCGATACAGCATGGACTTGGCAGCCTCCATAGATGACTTTCATGCATTAGATGCTACACTTAGAGAATTTTTCGCTTCTGGAGCCGATGCCATTGAAGAAGATTTTGCTAATCGCTTGATTTCCATTAATACACCTGCGAAAGGAAGGCGCTGGTTATCAATAGCGAATGAAGAGCTGGCGGAGCTTATTGTTGCAACTTACGGCGACAGAGACAAGAGAATCATCCTAGAGGTAGCCTTCAACAAGCCTTCAGTCATACTCGATATCCTAGAAACAGCTCGAATACCAAAATCATCTGGATATAGATTAATTAATCAGTTAGTCGAAATGGGTTTTCTTACGGAACAGGGGTACGCAGAATCGTCTGATGGTAAAAAAGTGAACAAGTACACAGCGCTTTTCGAAAAAGTGAATATTGAGATAGATACAAATGGATTGATTTTTAACGCTGATACTCCATTACCTTCAATTCCAACAGTTGAAGTGTTGCTGAAAGAAAATATTCTTAATGAGAGTCAAATTATTCGTGTACTTTTAAGGGGAAAAAAGTTATGACCTATGAATGCCATACTATAGTAGATGTCTGTTAGCACGGACGAGAATACTATCGAACCCAAAAGTCGGCTCAATTACAAAGTTTTATTCCTAATTGCAGGCTTAGCTGTAATCTATCAAACATTCAACTATATACTCCCTGAAAAGGAGGGTGAACTAAGTCCAATCGACTTTGTGGTCTTAGTAGCCGTCATGGTCTGTGCAATCGCATCATTTCTTGTATCAAAAAGATACGAGCGTTCAGAGGTCTTTGGACAGGCCTATCTTGCTTTGGGTATTGGATTTACAGCGTATGCTATTGGCGAAATTATTTGGGACTATTATATTGGAGTTTTAAAAATATATCCTTATCCTTCAATTGCAGACGTTTTCTTTTTTGCACAATATCCATTTATAGTCTTTCATCTGATACGCAACATCAAGTTCTTCAAACGTAAAATTAGTACAATGACAATAATTTGGTTAGCAGCTGTTCCAGTGGCTCTAGTATTGATATACTCGTACTTTACGTTTATACAGGTTGGTTATGATTTATTTGATTATTATTACGGAGTACCGTTCGTAGCTGCTTCTGCGACCACACTATCTTTTGCTATTCTGGGCATGCAAGTTTTTAGACAAAGTTTGCTTGCCAGTGTCTGGTCACTTTTAGCCGTTGGGATATTCTTAAATACCTTCGCGGATATCAATTATTACCATCTTGAAATATTTGGACTATACACGAGAACACATTGGGTAAATGTTCTATGGTTCTTAGCTCCGTTGCTTATCACTTATTCTCTTTACAGACACTATAAAATAATCTGATAAAGCTCATCATAAATATTATTTAATACTAAAGCTTAAACGTTATTAGAATAAGTATCGTTACCAGCTAGTGATTCTTAAGCATTTCATGCAAAAGATTGATTATTATTCCTTTGTTTTTCTTTGCTCTGTTTAGTAGGTTACATAGTTTCTTTTAATAAAGTCATGAGATTTATTGCCCCCGCCAGGACATCCAATTGCTCATCACAATATCGCTTCTCCTTTATATTCTCCTCTATCTTTCAGCCGTTCAAGCCTTTTTAGTACAAAAGCTGCAGTTTCAGTAACTGCCTCACTTTTGTCTTCTAGCATCATCGTCAGCGTTTCTTTACTTCCATGGTCTCGCAATAAACCCAGAGCTTCAATAGCTTCGTGTTTTACAAGGTCGCTCCTATCGTTTAATATGGAGTTGATGAGGTCAGGAATCTTTGCTCTCATGTTATGTAAGCCAATCTGAAACGCAGCTTCGTGTCTCACGATGCCATTGTCGTCATTATTCAAGACCCAAACCATCAGGTCTGCTATTTCAGTGGAAATAGGGTCATCTTTGCTAACTGCTTCAGTTATTTCTCCTGCAAGCCAAATACAATCCCATCGTATAGATTCATCTCTTTCATTTCCATTTTTTAGAACTTGTATAACTTTGTCGAGTCTCTGCCTTGGTGGCAAGGTCCTCATGTTATATTCATCAAAAACAAATTCCATTTAATTTGTAATCACCTCCATGTTCTTATCTTTAATCTTTTCTTCTGTTTTCTCTCTCTTCTGCTCGGCTTTAGAACTAATGCATATGCCAGCAACACTAATACCACCACCCAGCAACGCTAAAGCTAGGTTACTGGGCAACGTAAGCGCTATTCCAAAAGGAACCATGGCTAACTGGATTACAACGGTAAGAATTAGAGAGGTTGAAGTTATTATTGAAGTCATTGATGAGCCTATACGTTTCATACTCACATTGTAAAGAGTAAATGCTGCTAGCGCTATGAATGAGAATCCTATCAGGTAAAGCCAGTCGATTACTGATAGATGGGGTGGATAGAATGTGTATTGGATTGCATTAATGACAAGACCTGAGATGAGCATAATCCATCCACTTACTTCAGTGGGGTTATACCTGACAATCAGCTTTGCAAACAATGTGATTGCAAGGGCATTGAACGTGGCAGACAATATGGCCTCCAGGTCTCCTATTTGAAAATGTACCCCATTTCCAGATACATTACTAGCTGCTGATATGGTAAACCCAACAATGGCGACACCTATACCTACTAGCTGAAGCTTTAGCATTCGCTCAGCTAGAAATACAATTGCCAATAAAACAATGAAAACTTCCTCTGCGGGTATGGTAAGCAGCATTGTCTTGCCAGAGCCTATCCTATCTACACTGTCGAACCACATAAAATCTGCCGCTGTGAATAATGCTCCACCAACAATAAGCATTTTCCAACCGTTACCCTTGAATATTGTAAACTTGTTTCTGAATACAAAACCATTAATGATAAGAACCATAGCACCTGCAATGGGCATGCTTCCCGCGGCAATTGCTAAAGTGGGAATAGAGGCCATTACGTAAAGCAGCTCGACTAATACTGCTTCAATTGAAAAAGCTGCTGTGCTGATTAATGTTACCCAGTTATTTGTTATTCGGCTCACAAGTCAGGCTTGGTGAAAGGAGTAGATTAAGGTTTGGTAAGATGTTTACTTTACTAATAACAAGAAATTGGCATTTTTAATACTAGAATTTTTTTTATAAAGTGAATTGCTGAACAAAGGCGTAGTGTCACATGAGACAGAATAAGATATCGGTAACGACATGGTCAGATTTTCTTAGATAACGCTGCACTTTGGAAATAAAGCTGCCATTGTCTTTCCTGAGTCAAGTAAATATACACTGGTGGCTATAGGAAGGTAACTCTCATGAACTATTTTAAGGGTGGTCGTATTTGTAAATATTGTGGCATTAACATGGATATTGAAGACTTGGATATCTTAGAATTTATCCATGGAACTTGCTGGCAGGAATATAGAAAAAATGGCGAAATATATCCTATGCCTGCGAATGAAGACTAACCAAAACCTTAGCATTTTAGCCTTTAACTCTTTATCAACTCTTTCATTTCGAGCCCAGAGGGATGCGTGACGATATCGGTTCTAAAATGGGATTTCTGATAAAGTTACTTTGTTAATGGACTGGATGGGATTTGAACCCATGACCTTTTGCTTGCGAAGCAAACATTCGTACCACTGAACTACCAGCCCCTAGACTGATGATGCAAGTCCCCGATATAAAATGTCACAATCATTTTCTTGATTGTGATTAGCATTAGGAATTAATCTATTAGAAGCGAGTACGGAAAAGCGAACAATCCAGTATTAGTTCGATGACACCAGAATGCTAAATTTGTGTTACTTTGACAGTTATTATTTATATCGATAATTGTTAAGAAAGGATATGTCTGATAATGATATGAATGTAGAGAGGATGTCAGATGAAGATTGGAAAAGGAAACTTACACGGGAACAATATGAAGTTTGTCGCAATAAAGGAACAGAAATTCCATTTTCAGGAGAATATTATTATTCAAAAGATAAGGGAATTTACAAATGTGTATGCTGTGGCAATGAATTATTCAATTCAGAGACCAAGTTTGATTCTGGCACTGGTTGGCCAAGTTTTAATGCTCCAATCAACCAAAGCAACGTGGAATATCTTGTAGATAATAGTTTTGGAATGAAAAGGATTGAGATTAACTGTAAAAAATGTGGGTCACATCTTGGACATGTTTTTGATGATGGTCCTCATCCCACGAATAAACGGTACTGTATTAATTCTATTTCTCTAAAATTAGCAAAAGAAAATGGTGAGGATAAGGTAAAATAACAAATTTAGAAAGTTTATTTTATGTTTTCAAGTATCCCTCCCAAGAGCTTTCATTGTTTCCTTGTACAGTTCTATTGCCTCGATGCCATATGCTTGTAATCCATATTGAATTCCTTCTTTAGAAGTCACTTCTACAAAATAGTGCTCTACACCATTATCCAACGTCCGCAAGCTTTCAGGATATCTTGTGATCTTGCCATTTTCGTTACTACACAAGGTTTGCAGGCGTTTTGATGCATTCATATCCAATCATTGTATTTAAATTACGATTCTAGGTTCCTCATTTACCGATTTTGTATGATGATTCGACGTACATCGCTTTCTTTTCTCTGCGTCTCAAAAGTTTTAGTTTTGATATTAAATGGAGTGCACCTAATGTCACTGAGAATCCAACTATGTACCATTCCAGCATTTCAATAATTCCTAATGATTCCATACGTCTTTTAATTAGTGAAATGATATTTAAGAAGGACTAAGCTATGGTTATGAATACTCATAACATATTATTATTAATCAAATTGTTATGAATTAAATTTTATTAATACGAAATAAACCAGAAGTGATAATAAAATTTATTTAATTGGAATATAAATACGCTGTAGCAGTTTTTAGATTTAATTACTATGGTTAGAAACGGCGAGAAATCCTAATCATGCTAGTTACTATGGCAAGGAAACTCCACAGGCCTTAAGTTGATTGATTACATAACTTACCTCATTGGCATCAACCCTTCCAATAGGCGTCTTTGCATTACTTCCTACAAGTAGGTTAATTAGTTGAGAAATCATTTCAGCATCATAAAATGTTACCGTCTCAGAAAGCAATTGTGCTATTTTGTTCGTGTCAAGGGAGTTATTTATTTTACCGCTTAATATCAGCGATGCAAATTTTTGAATTGATTCATAGATTCCAATATTGTATCCAATAAATGCTATTTTTTCAGGTTTCTCCGTTAAAGGATCCATAATATAAAATACTCCGTTTGATATTTATTTGTATTTATATCTGACGTTATTGTGCTTTAAAAATTCACAAAATATCGTAGAGATTATCAAAATTTCAAAAAAGAATTCAGCCTTCGTGTAATTTGAAATGGATTATGGATTATCTACAACGAATCAATTATTTCTGAATAATTATTTACCACACTATCAATATATTTATTGGTCTTATAAATGAGATCGTTTACTAAGGTTCTGTTCAACAGGTCATATAACTTTACCTTTTTACTTAGTATATTGCTGCCAAACTCTTTATTTTCATCATAATTGGAATCGTTATTTTTTATGCAGATGATATTTTCGTCTAATAACTTTTTCATCTGCCAGGAAATTGTAGATGCTGCCTTTCTCGTGTATTTTATTATCTCTTGCTGAGAGATCGGTCCTTTCTCATAAAGTAACTTTATAATCTCGTATGATGTTTGACTTCTCAAATTTCCCAAGATACCCATGATATCGTTTGAAATATTTCGTGGAAAGAATCTTGTTATCCTCGATTTTCTTTCTACGTTTACGAGGTCCATTTTTTCCAATTTATCGATATGATATGAGAGTACCCCATTTGGGAATTTAATCATTCTCATCAGTTCTCTATATCTAATTCCAGGATTTTCGTCAATACAAACCAATAATTCTTGCTGTAATTTAGGCAATGAGTTAAGCAAGTCCTCACTCGAAGAATTATTGTATATTGAATCGAATTTATAGCTCAATTTGTCTTAAGGAGCCCCAACCCAAATAAGGTCAACATTATTAATAATACTATGTGGGGTAACTCAATATTTACAGATGGTAATATTACGTTGGCCAAATTACCTGTAGAAGTTAGCAACATTATTACCTCTACAATTGCAAGAGTTACAAATCCTAATGCCATACATAGCATCCTTAAGCTGCTATTTTTTAGATAAGCAAAAATTGCCACCAATCCAAGGAAAACTGAAATATTTAAGCTCACAATATGAATTATAATATGATATATCATTGATCTGTGCAAAATATGAGGTATGGTTAATGGTATGAGCAGAGCGGAAACAATAACCGTAGTAAGTGCAAAGAATTTGAGTTTATTATCTAGTAGGTTATGTCTTCCGTGCGATTGCACATTATCATTTATTTGGGTTATTAGATTTAAATTAATTGGTACAATGCTCGAAGTTATATCATTTAAAATTAAACGTAACTGATATGTGGGTTTAATCCTGGAGTAATATCACGAAATCTCATTAATTTATGCATCTAAGATTCAGGTAACAGCATTCTGCATCGCATACATTTGACCATCAATGCTTAACTTGTTCCATGGAACAGCTCTGTTCGTTTCCAATTTTTGTTAATTGCTTATAATGTTCAAAAATGATCGACATAAGAATAACATGAATTAAGACAGGTCTACATGCCATAGTGCCGGCAACATTATAGAATCGTGGAATAGATAACATTTCATCAAAAGCCTTTCTGTCTTTCTTGTCTAACAATTTTCTAAACAATCTCCATTTCCTTATTTCTATTTCTGATGCAATTCGATACGAAGGAATTGTTCGGCCCATGATTGCATTATTGCATTTATTGATTAAAAACCTAAATCACATAGAGGAGAGGGAGCCGGCAAACCCTTGTAGAATATTACTGTGCTAAGTGTTTTGAAAGATGGATAAAAAAAGGGAAAAGGGAATTAGTCTTTTGTGTTATTTGAGGGTGACGCTGATGATGAAGTGCTTGCGAATATCATCTTGACATTATCGCAGTATTCTGCAGCCAACTGTTGTATTTTGTCAGGGTTAGGAGGGTTTGCGGCTAATGCTTCTGATATAGACTTCTCATAATCCCCTGTTACTAGTTTGAATTGCGTGATATCGGGACCAATAATTGCAAACGCATGTTGTTGAAAACTTGCACCTATAGAGCCTATCAATGCTATGGCTGCCAGTACTGTCACAATTGTGTAGAGTGATTTCATTATCTTCGTTGTGCATACTTTCCTAATAAGTTCTCCCAGAATGGTTTTGGGATCTTTGTATCCAGAAACGTAAGAGCCAATTACAGTTACGCATACAAAATATGAATTTCGCTTAATTGATGTATTGATCTTGTTGAGACACCATAATACATGTAGAACTCCTTATATAGAAGATTCTTCTAGTAGAAAAGAATGAAAACTATCTCAGTCGTCATGTTCTTAGCTGTTGCGGTAGTAGCGCTAGGAGCAGTAGGAGTAACAACCACACTTATGTCGACACATGTCGCAGAAGCTAAAGGGTCAGGTGGGGAGTGCCATATTAACAAGGGCTCCCTTGGCTGTACAGGCCCAGGAGCGCAGGACGCAGGAATCCCAACCTTTATCTGTAACAAGAATGATTGTCACGCAACCGGTCCAAAATAACATTGGCAAGTAGGTTACAATCAACCGTAACCCTCTCCTTTTTTTTATTTTTATTCTATTTAGTAACCTATCAAACTTTTTTATTTGTAACTACAAACAAAATTTAGAGCGATTTTAGGACACTGATCAGGTAGTAAGTGATCAAACGAGCAGCAATTTTTAATACACTGCTTTAGATAATCTCCTATAAGATGAAATATCTATTTCAGGTCGCATTGTTGTCGTTAGCAATCGCACTTGTTGTAGGAGTTACAACATCGACAATAGTGCCTCAAGTATTTGCGGATCCGAGTTTCAACGCCCAAGATGATAAAAACAATCCGACCTTTCCTGGTGGACAGAGTGGAAAAGACTCTCCTCCAGACAATGCTCAGAGTGGACACGCGGCTGATAACCACGATGACAACTGCTTAAAACATGGTGATTCTGGGAAAGGCGCCCCAGCACAATGCTATTAACGCAGTTGCGTAACATACCCCAATTTTTTTTGTCGTGCCAATTTTAAATAAAACCAATTACTCTATTTGGTAACCTTTCAATGCTAATCTAAGAGCATCTAACAAATCATCAAATGAAGTTTGTTCCTTCTTTAGGTTTAACTCTTCAGCGTATGCGGTCCTAAGACTAGTAAGAAGTTTATCGTGTTTTTCATCAATGACCTTTTACAATTGAAATGTTTGATTTAAGGTCCACAATGCTTCTAGCATACATAAAAGCACTTATTATAATCCCAACTAAAATAGATGGAGCAATAAAATTCAGATAATTAATATCTAATTTAAAATTAGATGTACTGGTTGAAGTGGAACTCTTTGTTAATTGTTGAACTTGTTGTTGAACTGCTGGTCCTGCGCTAGGTTCTACCACTCCAATCGAGTTTCCTCGCTGTTCAGCAAACCAGATGTTTCCATTTGAGTCAGAGGTAAGCCATTGTACAAAAGGTGCAGGTGCTTTAACAGGAACCTCCCTAATCTTAGATTTTTGAGTATCTATGACAGCTAACTTATTTATTGTGTGCTCAGCAACCCATAAGTTCCCATATTTATCAATAGCCATTCCAAAAGGCAGTCCTGCTTCATTAATTATCGGAAGGTCCGTGAATATTTTAGTCAACGGATCAAAAACAGTTATTCTATGACCATCATGCTGTGAAACATAAATTTCACCCGTAGTCTTATCAATTAGCAATGCAGTAGGACTTGACAATGATTTATTACCGCTTGGAGAATACTGAGTTATAGAGTAGTTGGCACTGGGATCTATTTTTGCTAATTTTCCTGCCTCATCAGTAAACCATATCAAATTACTGACAGGATCTGAGGCTATAGCAAACGGTCGGGCATTTTGCTCCTTGGGGTGTAACTTTAAAGTAAAGTTACCTACTTGCGGATCAAAACGCATAACTTCTCCTGTTAGCGGTGAAGTTATCCAAATGGTGTCGTTTGAATCAATTGCCATACCCGATGGAGTTACATTTTTTGGAATGCGATATAATTTACTAATATTTTTTGTGGGATCATAACTTCCAATAGTTTTTGTGAGTGGATCCACATACCACAAATTATTCTTTGAATCCAAAGCCATCAAAGTTACTATATATGTTCCGTTAATCTTGTGCTCTACATAATTGTGGTTATTGATATCATATGCAAAAATACGACCGCTTCCAAGCATGGTATCACCAAACCATATGTAATTTCTGCTTTTGTCATAAATTGGATATAATGGTTGTATGGTGGTATTGGAAAAGGGCCTCAAAGTGGTTTTTGATATTGGATATTCTGATACATTGAATTTTAGCTGGTCAAAGTTTGGTTTTACAATCAAGTTAGCAAATGAACCTACAATACCTGACATATTTTGTTTTGCTGGGATGCCTTGTACCTCCATGTTCCACGTGCCCGGTATACCAAATGAGGCATTAACTGAGTATATTCCTCGTGATTGCTTATTAAGATCCACTGTAATAGGGCCAATCGACTGTTCAATTTGAGAGTATTTTAGTTGGGCCGATGCCATGTCAATGGGTTTCCCATTATTATCCAAAAACGATACTTTGAAATTGTTATTCCCAACATCAAAAGGGGTTATGGCTAAATCAACTTTGGTGCCATTATCGAGAAACCTGGTTGCCTCATATGGTACATTTTGAATTGGTACCTTAGTCGTCGCTTGAGCTTGATTCTGGCCCTGACTTTCAGGAACGCCTGTATTTACCAATAGACCTACGCTTAAAAGCAGCCCAATTCCGAGTATGGATTCAATAACTAGAGCCTGTCTAAATTTACCAATTATTGAATTTGCTCTTACTTCATTGTCAGACTGCCCATTAGACCCGCTGGAATCACTCGATTTGCTTCCTATAACTTGTCCTAACTTCAGTGAATTTACTACCTGTTTCTGAATAAATATACTGCTATAACCACCCAAAATAACCATCAATCCTGCGAATGTAAGCTTTGCAATTAAAAAGGTACCATATAAGGAACCGATCACTAAAGCTAAATTATCTTGTAGTATGTACAATAAGAATGGACCCGTAATAAATATCGCACCCAAAAGTGTTACCACTAATGCAGAATATCGTGGAATCCACACAGAAATGGTTCCCAATTTGTGGTACCAGTCCATCGCTGATGCTTTTAATTTTGGAATTAGGATAAACGCAAGATAAAACGTACCGCCTATCCAGATTGATGCAACCAGATTATGTACAAAATCAATTATTATTGGGACTAATTGTTTATGTGATGCACCATGTCCAATTAAGCTGGTTGTGACAAGTAAAATCATTCCTATTATTAAAAACCCTGCGTTCTCCATTGTGGACATTGAATATGATTTGTTTTTCCTAAATTGCCTTAATTCAAATAATGACAAGCCAAGAATAATAAATGATATTACAGATCGTTCAATCAACACTGTACCAAATCTGGTCCCAAATACATCAATTATGCTTCCGTGAATCGCAATTGCCTGAAAAAGCATTATAGCAAAATTTGAAGATACGAGTATTATTGAAGCTACTACATAGTAACCAGCGAGACTCTTGCCTACTTTAGGTCTAATTGTAGAAATGGAGTCAGTAAGTAAAGTAATTTTCGAAAGTGGTCTCCACAGCCAAAGGGTTCCAAACGCTGCTCCAACTATCATTACCTGTGCTAGAAGAGTAGGAAATCTTGCAATTGCCTCCGGCAGATACAGGGTTGATGACGTAGTGGAAGTGGATACATTTGTAGGTACCACGACTGCCTCTCCAATACCAAATACAAATGCGTTATCTGTTACATGACCATCAGTTTGGGATAATACATTGGTAGATACCGTATAAGTTCCATCTTTCAGTAATGGTAGGGATACAGTTAATGAAGATTCATCATTTTGCAAGTGATGGACATCTCCTTTGTCTACTTGCTTCCCGTTAGAATCCAGAACCTTGAGGTGGCTGAAACGTAAATCAACCGGTTCGCTAAAGAATACATTTACCTGTTGGGGAGACTTAGGTATAGATTGCGATTGTGAAGGGCTGCTATTTATAACAAATGCATGTCCAAAAGACGTGTGAATGGCACCAAAACCCAAGAGGGCCACCAAACTTGTTATCAACAATAAACTTAGATTTTTATGAGATAATGAAAAAATGGGATTATAATCAAGTCTAACAATCAATTAATCTCTAAGGAAATTATATTGTTTTGATTATTTTATCATTCCCCTTTTTCTAGTACACTAATCGAATTAAGAGGATAAAGGATATAACTCTTATCAGGCTCTAGTTTAAGATATATGGATAAGACAAACATTATTCTTGTTATTGGCGCTTTTTTACTATGTCTCATAGTCGTTTCAGGTCACCCTAATGTTACCTTTGCACATACTAGTAAGACTTTTGGGAATACCACTGTTGAAGTTGGATGGTTGTCTGAACCCCCGCTTGTTTCTGATTTGAATAGTATAACTATAGCGGTAAATAAGGGAGTTGGAGGTAATCAAACACCAGTATTAAATGCACTTTCCAATCTTTCAGCCTCCGTCAAATTTGGAACAATGACAAAACAACTGGATGCTCAACCGTCACCAACGACTGATGGTGAGTATGACGCAAAGATAATTCCAACCAGGGTTGGACCATATAGTGTATTACTGAAAGGCGATATAAAGGGACAAAAGGTTGACAGTGAATTTAAGATCGAAGATATAGAATCAAAAGGAACTCTTTCCTTTCCTGACAGCTCTATCGATAACACTAACACAAACAATCTGAATGGACAAATTCAGAACGTGATGAGTAAATTATCAAATGACGTTCAAAGCAGTAGAGATGATTTGAATATGTCACAGAAAAAAATGGCTGATATACAAGAATCCATTAATGGATTACAAAAAAATTTGAATAGCTCATACTTGATATTGATAACTGCTCTTGCAATTGGAATTGCTGCCATTGTAATGGCGGCATATTTGTTGAATAAATTACGTATAAAGAACGGAATCGTAGAGGGTCCGTAGCACAACGTTTTCATCAACCTGCTCGAAACAATAAGAATGATTGGCCTTCATCCCGTCTAACTTGATTTAAACTGCTTACCAGGTCATTTGATCAGTGCAAAAGTTCGCTGTATTCCACATATTCGTACTTTTCATTAGTTAAAAAAGTTGTGAAGAGGAATAAAAAGCAATGGATTAAAAACAGGGGGAATTCAATCTTTTTTGACATTCTATCTTGATCCCTGTACAAAAAATATTGTATAGCAGATATTTTTTTCTTTTAGTTTTGTTATCTTTTGTAGGTTTGAATGAGTATAGCCATTCACAATTTATATCCGGTCACTTTTTTGGAGCGACCAAGAATATTGGAAACTACCAAATAGTTTTTGCTCCATATCCTGCCCTCCCACTCGCTGCTGACAACTCAACCTTACTAAATTTTAGTATCCTTGACAAAGATAATAAGAACCTAAATAGCATCAATACTTCACTTATAATAAAGAACAAGTTGAATGGTACAATTATTCATGAATTTCCGTTTAAATTTTATGACTTTAGCGATATCACCTTTCCGTATACCTTCAAGGAAGTTGGAGACTACCAGCTTACTTTACTTGTTAAGATAAATGGCGATCCTACTTATTCTCAAACTCCGCTCTCAGTTGATTTTGATATATCAGCTGCAAATCCAAACCAGATAATACCTACAAATGAACTTGTAATTTACTATCTCTTGCCGGGGTTAGCTGCAGTTGCTGCCATTGTAGCATATTTAAAACACAAAAACAAGATTTGATCGCATTTAGAATCTAGAACATACTACTGAGTATGCTTATCAATCTGAGCATCTTTGAATTCGATTGATGTACCATAAATCCTATATTATGTTGATTTGTATTGCATATGTATGAATAGGATACTTGGTTTTTCGACACTGGGTTTCATATTGTTGGTAGCATTTTACTCAAATGCGAACTATTTCATATTTGGTCACACTTTTTCTGGAGATGAAAGCGCATCTTTTTTGACCATTGTTGAAATGATGAAAATAGAATCACAATTGGCACAAAAGGATCTTGCGTCAAATGCTACTATTGCGAAGGAGCATGCTGAACATATTGGTGAACATCTAACAGCAAATAATACTAAGGAAATTAACGAAAGAAACCCTCGACTTGCGACTGAACTGAATAATAAATTAACAGATTTTGTCAAGACATTTGATTCTGCTAAACCCTCAGAGTCAGCAGTTAAAGACAAGGCTAGTAATCTTGGCGATGTAATTTCTGAGGTAGTAAGCGCTAGAATTGATAAACAACAACTTGATAACGTAACGGTAAAAGCCCTAGTGGTAAATGACTTGGTTGGCGAAACTTTGGAACACTACAATAGTTCTCTTGGCATGAGTGAAGCAAGTCATGATAAAAATAACACATCTACCTCAAACTCAACTGAAACTCCAAAGATAATGGATGAAGCTGACTATCAGAGTGCGCAAGCAGCCGTATCACGAGCTATTGATTTGTATAATGAAATCAAACCAAGTGGAAATGCAAATTCAACTGAATTGGCCAACGCATTGAACTCACTAAAAGACAAGATAGATAGCAAGAGCCCATTTGATCAAGCTGACAAAATAGTAGATGATAAAATTACGCCAATGCTAAATGATATGTTCAAGCTAAAATTGGCTGTTGAAGAAGATCATGGTGCAGAAGCAGAACATGCCTCATCAGGAAATGAAACACACAACAAGTAAGATTCAGGCTGATGAAAGAAGGCTGTCTTTTCTATACCCTTTTATTACTCTTTTTTATTTTATTTGCAAAAAATGAACTTAGAAATATTAATGCCCTGATTGTTGAGGATAATCCATTTTATGGATTAAGTAATAAAAAAGTCAAATCAGTTGACTCTACCACAGATGATAATCTTATAAATATTAAGCTAGAGCATTCTCCTCAAACAATTAAAAAAGTATCTCCAGAATTTTTCAAGGTGACACTATTTTATAAGAATAATAATCAAAGCGTATTACACGCAGACACTGACATAATAATCACTAAAAATGGTAAAGCGCTTTACAAAGAATCAAGTGAATTTTCTCAAGGATATGTTCACACTCCAAATGGCATAGTCCTCTCATCATACAAGTTTCCGGGTCCAGGACAATATGTAATTTCGGTGAAAGTTGTGGGAATTAACTTTATGCCTGTAGAACCCAAACAAGTAAATTTTGCCGCCAATGTAACTGAGTCCAAGGACAAATATCTAGTAAATATAACAAAATGAGTATGACAAAAACAAGCATACAAGATATAAGTACTACCTTCTTATCTCATTATTCTCAAAAGAGTATGATGCCCGGTAGGAGACTGATGCATTTAAGACTAAAAATAGTTCAATTAAATTACCATCATCCTCTGCAAGGTGTAATTTAAATTTGAGACAAACCATTATACCAAACGTCAAATTTCTGGTACTGCTACTTGGGATTTGCTTCAGTTTGATGTTATTGAATACGGATAACTTTAATAATCTAAGGCTATATGCGCATCTTTTTACACCTAATGAAACCGCTACTTTTGTAGGGATTTTAGACCAAGTACAGGCAGAATTAAAGCTCGTTGTAACAAACCTAGAAAATCATAATGTGTCGCTGGCTCATAGTCATGCATACAAGGCCGCTTCGCTTCTTACGCCAAGGATAATGGCAGAAATAACAGAGGACAGTCCGCGGTTAACAAGTGACCTTTTACGAGCTTTGGATGAGCTCCAAAATTCAACCTCAACTTCGGAGAATCAACTAAAAGGCGCAAGTCAACTGGTAAATGTGCTTAACAATAGATTGGATCAAGACTCATTGGTCAGGTTGGCGCAAGTACAACCAACCTCTTCAAACCCTCTGGAGGGAGCTCTAAAGTCTCTCACAGGCCTGTTTGGCGATGGCAATACCCAAGAAGAAGCAAACCAGAATACAAAGCTTCAGGCATTGGCTTTTGCCAATGTTATAGATGGAGTGCTAGTAAACTATGGAAAGGCTTACCATGTTGGATTTGACATGACCAATATGTCAAACATGGTCATGACTGGTAGTAACATTGGTGGAGGTTCCATGGTTATGAGCAATCCAGTATCTGGGAATAATTCTGTAACTAGCAATATGAATATGCCCTCAATGAATACCTCCTCCAGTACAATGACCATGACAGATCACGGAAATGAGACGAATATGGGCTACTCGCTAGCTAATATTTCAGATTATCAGAGTGCTCAAGGCCTAGCTACAAAGGCATTCGAAGTATTTAATACTAAACTTAAACATTCGACTCCGAGCGACGACAAGAACGCAACAGCCTTTGTTACTAAACTAGATAATGGTCTAACCCATCTTAATGAATCAATTGCAACGAAGGCTACGCCTCTAGATGTTATGACGATAGTTCACACACAAATTCATCCAAACCTATTGGAAGCCTTTAACTTGCAACTACGTAAATAATAATGAAGTTCGTCATTTTCTACGTAACTTATAGCGAGCTTTACAATATTAGTCCTACACATATGATTTTATCCATAAGCTAATGTGAATTGTCCTATGCCTCTAGACCTAATTTTCCCATTAGTTTTAAATTTATATTTGGTGATTAAGGAACTCCTATTGATGTTTTATGAGCTCGCAAACTAGTAATAAGCGCCGAGTAAAGATTGGTAAATTAGAGGCTTTTAACATGAACCTGAAGCTACTGGCTATTATCTTTTCGTTAACCATTATATTATCTAGCTTGTCTATTTTGAATTTTCGTTCCGTTTATTCTCAAAGTTCGGAGGATGCGAAAAGTCTTAATTGCAAGGATAATGCCGATCAATCCCAATATGTTACTAATGTAGCTATGCAAAACAAGTCAAGTGGCTCAGGCCCTGTTACAAACGATCTTCCAGGATTTCATTATGTTAAAAAATTCACTAATAATGGTACACTAATTACCGCTTGGGGTACTAAAGGAACCGGGCCGGGACAATTTTTGCATGCCCACGGAATTGCAGTTGATTCAAAGGGAAACGTTTACGTAAGTGATGCAGAAAAATGCAATATTCAGAAATTTGACAGTAATGGTAAGTTCATTACATCATGGGGTTCGCGAGGGACAGGACCAGGGCAGTTCTTGCAACCTGAAAGTATGGCTGTAGATTCTAAAGGCAATGTATTTGTCGCTGATTACGCTGCCCAACGAATATCAAAATTTGACAGTAATGGTAAGTTCATTACAATGTGGGGCAGTAAGGGAAAAGGCGATAGTCAATTTATTAAACCTTGGGGAGTTGCAGTTGATTCAAAAAATGATGTATATACAAGTGATCAGGACAATCCTGAAGTTCAAAAATTTACCAATGATGGGAAGTTTTTGACCAAATGGAATTCTTATTCGCCTGGCATGTTATTCGTCCATTTACACGATATTACAGTGGACTCAAATGACTCAATTTATGTTACTGATGGGAGAAACAATTCTCAGGTTGCAAAATTTGATAATAAGGGTGACTTTATCACAAAATGGGGTGGATTTGGATATGGAAATGGTCACTTTGTAGAAGATCATGGGATAGTGACCGACAAGCAGGGGAACGTCTACGTGGTAGACACAAGAAATGTACGTATCCAGAAATTTAACAGTGCAGGTGATTTTGTCACAAAATGGGGAACTCTTGGATGTAGAGATGATGAGTTCTTGATACCACATGATATAGCCATTGACTCTTCTGGAAATATTTATGTCTCAGATAGCGGAAATGTTCATTTTAGAGCGGGTAAAACATGCGAGTACTATGATAATCAACAATAGTTAATATGTCTGTTTGTGATCTTCGCTTGGATAGAGCATATCCGGAAATCCTGACATCGAGGTCCAGGCTGTACTCGAAGGCTGAAATAAACACCCAGTGGGAACTACGTTGAAATAAATTTGAAACGCATAATATCTTTTACATTTGTCATATTAGTCATCGGTTCGATATCTTCAATCCAGTTGACATTAGCGGATATGTTAAGTAATTCGCTAGAACAGCGAATTGGAGATTATGATATTCAAATCAATACCGTGCCTAAACTTCCAATTCCTGGACAGGATTCTAGGATAAATATAAGAATAGCCACCGTTAGCAACAATCCAATAACTGATACACCTATCATGATAAGAATATCGGATGAAAAAAATGAATTAAGTAGGACGCAACCCATAGTATTGCAAAGTGGACATTACGCTTATAATCATATTTTCAATAAAGCGGGGGTATTTCTTTTAAGTATCGATATTTTAGATAATCTTGCCACAGGAGGCTTCAATGATTCAAACAAAAACCTTGTCTTTGATTTCCCGATTACAGTATCAGAACCAGTTTCAGTCGAGCTAACTTCATTAACTCTCCCTATCACGATAGCTACCATTGCAATTGGTTCAATTGTAGCATTAGTATTACTAAAGAGATTCAAACGGAGTAGGAAGTTAATTTAATATATAATTATCATAGGCTTTTGATTTTAAAGATGGTTTTAGACAAGAATACCTAATCAACTTCAAATTCATCAAGTTGAGAGCAGTTTCCAGCATACTTGTTGAAGATATTTTCCACTCCGTCAAATGTGGATTGATTTATTTTTCCTTCAGCTGCCTCGTTGCCAATTTTTAGTGCTACAAGTGCATCGAACAAAAGTTTGAAATCTTTGCATGAGATTGTAAAATGATTACCGACATCTTCTGATGGCACTTGGGAAGCATTCGCAGAAGAATTAGATTCAAAACTATTTGCTTTATTGTTAGTTTTCAGGTTTTCATCTTCCTGCCCTTGAAGATTGAGATTATCAAGTTTCAGACCGGGATACAGATTTAATGTTCCTATAATTAGTAGCCCTATTAATATCAGAATTGAGGTAGTCATTGTTTTTCGGTTTAAATTAATTTTGGTGTCCATAGGCGACTATCAATTACTTATATGGAAGTGAGGATTAATTAATGGTTAGAATGTAATTTATGATAGAAAGTTCCATTGTAAAATTTTATTTCCAAGATGTTATAGATATTTATAATAAACTGATCAAATTGACTAGAAGAATATGATTAATGCGATAAACGGTTTAATCTTAACATTTCTCTTAGCATGTTTATCTTTAACTACCTTTTCCATAGTTTGGGGAGTGGACATTAAGGGTACTGCGGCAGATGATAAAATTATGGGAACGGCGACAGATGATGACATGAGAGGATTCAAAGGTAATGATATTTTAAATGGACTTTCAGGTAATGACGTCATTCAGGGTGAAGTAGGTAATGATATTTTAAATGGGTCTGATGGAAATGACTTTCTCTCTGGTGGTGACGGCACTGACACTTTGGACGGAGGAGTAGGTAATGACGAGCTTAACGGAGGAGCCGATCGTGACAAGCTAATCGGTGGCGAAGGTAATGACGTATTGTATGGTGGATTGGCTAATGACAAGCTTGATGGTGGCCCGGGGGATGATCGCCTATATGGTGGTCCTGGAAACGATACATTAAGCGGTGGCGCAGGCGGAGATTACTTTAGATGTGGCTCTGGAGTCGACAGAATAACTAATTTTAACCCAGCTGATGGAGACCGTGATTTTGGAGATTGTGAAATCAAATAACAGAAATCAATAACCCGAACTGGCCATTGTTCTTGAAATGCTGCTTGCATTAGATTTAAATGTCCACTTGTTTGTAACTAAAAACAGTTAAAGGAATTATCACCTTTTTGGCAAATATAGACTTTAATTTGTCAATGATTACGGAATTAAACCCGTGTTTAGTTATTTTTACTATAGTCCCATGTAGAGTAATATACTGGCTTAATTTCCAATATTACCGAATTCCCATTTTTTACATTCTGGAGCAATATTTTTGCCATTGGATGATCCGTACTGCCAAGGTACTTTAACATTATCTTTTCTGCTATTGGAAGATTTGAATTAGGATCGCTTAATATTCTAACGTTACCTTTACCTCTAATACCCTTATATGGTGGATTTCCATCATCTACACAAAAATAAATTTTATCATTCACTTTTAAATTATCTACTTTTTTGGAATGTTTACCTGTTTCGACATAGATTATGTCTCTAGAATCATCATAAATATACCATGTAGGATGGATATTGGGATATTGATCTGGATCGACAGTTCCAAGATGAAGGTTTAGTTTACTGTCTAAGAGAAATTTCATGATCTCGCTCTCTGAAAGCTGAACGCCAAACCCAGGACTTCCATGTAATAATTTCATTAAAGTAATTACCGATTTTTGAAATATAAACCTACTCTTGTCTCATAATTTAAAACAGTTAGCATAATAACACTGGGGACTTACAATATATGAATCAGTTTGAAATAAATCTAACATTATATTTCAATGGGCGCTTTATAATGTGTATTGTTATATTAGCTAGAATAAGACATTACACTATAACTAAGTATCATCTTCTGGTTAATTTATTATAAATAAGAGTGCCAGCTAGTAGTGCGGCAGACAATGCAAATCCTAGATATGTTAAATTCCTTTCGTAAGGAAAGATTAACGCAGACCCAATTAAAATAGACGACGATATGATACTTATGGGAATAATGTTTGAATACTTTCTCTTTTCGTCTGCAGATTTTCGATCACTTAAATATTGCTTTATCATTGGCGCAAGTTCGCTTGAAATTTCTATTCCCTTTACAAATCTGTTTAAATATCTCTTAAATTCTTCCGTATAGGCTTCCTTAATTAGTCCCTCTTCTTCAAGTAAACCTACCAAGACTCGAACAAATTGAAATCTTACTTTGTGATAGTGATAAATCCCTTCAAGAATAGAAGCCATTCGCATGTACAGTGCAAGATTCTTGGGCAATCGGAATGGAAATCTACTCAATGTTTTATTTGCCAAGTCTTGAAGGGCCTTTACTTCCATTCTATCTACCTTTTTCCCATGGAGTGACTGAATACTTAGTTCCAGTCCTCTTTCAACTAACCTTCTATCAACAGTAGCCTCAAGCGTCCCTAATTCTATCAATACATCAGTTGTTCTAACCGGATCTTTATCTACAAGACCAAGATACAGTCTCACCAATCTCCTTCTAGTTTCATCATCAATTCTGCCAACCATTCCAAAATCATAAAGTATTATTGTACCGTTGCTAGTTATTGATATATTCCCTGGATGCGGATCAGCATGAAAAATACTGTGGCGCAGTAACATCTTAAAGAAGAGTCGATGTATTCTATACACTAGTTTTGCCCTATCAATGGCATTTTCATCAAGTGTTCTGATATCTGTTACTTTTATTCCCGGCAAATATTCCAATGTAATTACATGGTGAGAAGTTCTGTCAAGAAAAACTTTAGGGATAATTACCGATTTATCCTCTTTCAAATTATTCTTAATTTCAATCAAATTTCTAGCTTCTATTCTATAATCCATTTCTTCATGCACTGTTTCTATAAATTGAGATAGCATCCCTTCTGCTGAAAAACGTAGATTTTCATCAATCAAGCGAGTAGCTATCGGTAACAGTTTCTTTAGAATGTAAATGCTTTCTCCTATTGTTTGTTCAATATGAGGTCTGCTTATCTTCACTACCACCTCCCTTCCATCGTATCCTGCCCGATATACTTGACCTAAACTTGCCCCAGAAATAGCAGTTGTGTCAAAATATTCAAAAATATCTCCTAGTGAACCGAGCTCCTTTTCAATAATTGGTTTTACATCTGAAAATGGTCTTGGCAAAACGTCATCTTGAAGTTTCTCCAGGATATCCAAATATGGTTGAGGCAAAAGATCCGCTCTGGAGGATAGCCATTGACCAAGTTTTATGTACGAAGGACCAAGTTCAATGAATGTCTTTAGGGCTTTTTCTGCGTGCTTCCTGAACTTTTTTTCGTTTACATTCTTGCCCTCTTTTTTCACCCACTCTCTTCTATCCTGTCTAAGATACACAATCACAGGAATAAGTTTCAATATCGTTTTGATAATGAACCAAATTGACGGTTTCTTGAACTCAAAAGTAGGTTCTTTTGAATCAGTTTCAATTGAAGATTCAAGTATTTCTTTGCTATCATCCATCAAGTTTACCTATCACCCTAGGGAGTGTAATCAGTAGATTATTATCATCAAATAATTTAGAAATCAACAGACTTAAATCTGGCAAATCAGCAAACAATCTTTTTTATTTTTCTGAATTAATTAGATAATCAGAAAGTACAGAGAGCATCATGATACCTGGAATATATTTTGAAGCATCTACCAATATATGACCAAAAGGATCTTTGTGAGGATCTATTTTGTCATAATGAACACTGTAACAATCATCATATTCGCGTATGTGCAATTTACCATGTCTGTATTGCTTTTTTGACCCTTTTTTCTCCCCAAGCATAGTAGGTTTGTACTCCATTAGCGGTCTAACTGTTTTGGGTACGAGGATATTTCCCTCATTATCAACAAAACACATAGCAAGCTAACAATAACTTAAGATATAAGAATTATCTTCAAGTTTTCATAAGGCAATTAAAGATCATAAAATTCTAAATAGAATTTTGTATTACATAAATAATTAATCACCGACTTTATAACAAGACTTTTATAGAATATTATCTAATTTTTCCCTATGAGTGATACAAAGGGAAAGGTTCCAAACATAGTTGCAATTGACGTTATAAAGAAGAATGGAGTTGACGTTGAAAAGTTAAAAGAATTAATAACAAAAGGAGTGGGTGCTGAATTCACTACATATTATTATTATACAATATTAAGAATGCATTGTACTGGACTAGATGGTGAAGGTATTAAGGAAATAGTTGAAGAAGCGAGGATAGAGGACAGAAATCATTTTGAAGCGATGGTACCAAGATTGTATGAACTTGGTGGTTCTTTACCAAGAGATATAAGAAAATTTGCGGATCAGGCAGGTTGCCCAGATGCATACCTTCCAGATAATTGGGAAAATCTTACCTCTATTATAGAAGTATTGCTTGGCGCAGAGCAATGTGCAATACGTTCGTGGGGAGAAGTATGTGATATGACTGCTGGAAAGGATCCCCGTACTTATGATATTGCCCAGAGAATTATGCAAGAAGAAGTGGAACACGAAGCTTGGTTTATTGAGTTGCTCTCCAAGAGACCTTCTGGACACTTCAGAAGAAGGTATGTTGGACAGTCGCCTCATGTTGGACAACAAGGCGGACTCATTCATCTCTAAAATACTATTTTTTTCCTTTTTTTGTTTTTCAAAGAAGTGAACCATCGGTAGATTAAACCATCGTTTGATTGATGTAATTATTTAGCATATTGATTTACATATACGATACTACTATGATGCTGGACTGATTTGAAAGATGCTGCCTAGACCGATTGATACTACATACAAGTTACCATCAGGACCTACTTCTAAATCAGTAACGCCCCCAAATCCATCGCCAAATACAATATTGCTCACCCCAGGCGAGGATGGTTTTTCTATTACCCTTGACGAAAGCTCTTGGGGAAGAACTAGATCTTTCCTATCTGCTGTTAGATCAAAATGATATATCCTTCCATTATGTACATCTCCTACAAACATATCGTTTTCGTATGTGGTACCAAGTTGAGCTGAATTTAAGAATTTTACAGCCGTTGGTCCGGCCGTGTTTACCCAAACTAGCTTTGGATCAGCATAGTGTCCCTTCCCGTTAAAGTCTTCCAAATCAGATTCAGAAAAGGAAGTCTCCTGTGAAGCCAAACCTTGTACCTGTTGCCATCCACTATTGAATCCAGGTAAGACCAAATTTATTTCATCACCATTGCCAGGTCCATTTTCAGAATCCCATAAATTACCTGTTACAGGATCAAAGTCCATTCCGAAACTATTTCGAATCCCATACGCATAGTATAAACGCAATGGAATAGTATCTCCAAGAATTCCATCAGTTGGTTGACCGTCTTGTGTTATCCTCAAAATCCCTCCTCTGCCATCTGGATCGACACCATTCTTGTAATTTTGAGTCTTGGTCTCAGTTTCTGATGTTTTAAATGAACCATCTACATCACCAATTTCTACATAGAGGTTTTTGTCGGGTCCAATCATTATGTTACCGCTATTATGCCGTGGTCCTGGATTCGCTGGTAGATCCATTATTAACAATGGATTAATCAGTGCATCACTTGATAAATCATATCTGTATACTCTATTTCCGATAGGTTGTTTCCCAGCTTTATCCTCTCCATCCGTACCATCAATTTCGGTATAGTATAGAAATACATGAGTAGTAGAACCATTTTTAGCTACCGCTATCCCGCAGAGGCATCTTTCTACAGAATTTGCCACATTAACATCCAGTACAGGCTTTGGAAGAACTTTGCCGTCTACTATCCTTTTGACCATACCGGTATCTTTCTCAAGTACCAAAATGTCATTTGGTCCAACAAAGGCCATAGTTGTAGGAGTACTTAGTCCCTCTGCGACTGTTGTTATTTTTAGATGTGAATCAAACAATTTTGGTTTTCCTTCTTCTACAAACTCAGTTTGCGCAAATTTCTGTTGCGATTTAGCAAATTGATGAGGTATTATGGATGTAAACATCAAAAATGAAACCAAGACAGCGATTATCAGGATATTAACCAAGTCTTGCAACATTCATTCACACCGGATCTAATATACATATCGAAGTATTACTTGTGAGATAATTATCAAAAATTCCTAGCTTTCGCCGTTATTATAGCATAAATGAAATGACGTCATTTGAAGTTCATTTCCTTAATAACAAATAATGTTCATCTTTAAATTTTCTCTCAGCACGTGTAATAAACAAGGCTAAAATGTTATAATATTTATCGATCCATATCGAAGAAATCGTATTTGACAGATGGAAAATAAGCAGATGTACATTACTCTCCAATTTGTTACTCTATTGAGGACTTTAATATAAAAAATACTGATAACTATTAACCTAATAAATCATGTAGTATATTATTGAAAAGACTTATAGGAAAAAACATGGTGTATATCACATATTTTATATGCCAAGTGATAATAACCCCCTTAGTAGATTTAAGGATAGAGAACACGCAGCAGATCTTCTCACATCTAAACTCAAAAATGAACTCAAAAATGAGATTCCCAAAGAAATAACGGTTTTTGGAGTTCCGCGTGGCGGAGTAATACTAGCATATACGATTTACCAGAATAAAGTTGCAAATTATTTTGACATTGTAATCCCTCGCAAATTGGGAGCTCCCAATAACAAAGAACTTGGCATTGGAGCAATAATGGATAAGGACACAGTTTATCTTAATGAATATGTTGTAAAAGCTTTGAGAGTTCCAGAAGATTACATAGAGACAGAAAAAATAACCCAGGTGCGAGAGATAGACCGTAGAACACTACTTTATAGACCCAATCAGGAAGAGTATAATATTGAAAATAAAACAATTATTCTTGTTGATGATGGCGCAGCAACAGGGTCTACACTTGTAGTTTCTGCAAGATGGATAAGGAAGAAGAAACCTAAAAAGATAATCATAGCTGTGCCGGTGGCCCCTAATGAGACTGTCGAACTTTTAAAAAATGAAGTCGATGAGGTGGTAACTATCCTGATACCACCAACCAGTAATTTTACTTCGGTAGCTCAATTCTATGATAATTTTGAGGAAATTAGCGACGAAAAAGTTGTAAAAATTATGAACACTGTGAATCAATAATAAGAACTTGACAAAGCCATCAAATTCAAAACTGAACACTAGTTGTACCTTATCTTTTTATCTTATCTTAAAGGAATTGAATGTAATACCGTGGTAAGCTGAGAAAGATGTGGTACAGAATTTGTGGCAAATTCTAGAATTGGTGCATGCCAGATACCAAAACCGACCATAAATATCATTGCGAAGATGAGTACTGCTGATATTGCCCTTGGTTCTTTGACCCTCGACGTGTCAGGCGAGTCTTCCATGTACATTTTTCTCATTATCCATGCATAATATCCAAGGGAAAGGGCACTGTTCAACACTCCAGCAATAGCCAAGTACGGCCCCCACCAAACTTCAGGGCCACTATTGATTGCCGAACCGAATAACACTAGCTTACTCCAGAATCCATTGAGCGGTGGTACGCCTGCCAACGCTAATAGTGATATTGATAGTGCTATTGCCGTTAATGGCATCCGTCTTGCAAGTCCCCTGTATTTTTCAAGACTATAACTGGTAAGTGAAATTGCTACCGCTGCGACTGCAATAAATGCAGCAGCTTTCATAACAGCATGATTAAGAATGTGGAAAAGAGAACCTGCGAGAGCTTGATCATTGTATGGAGCCAGGGCAAGACCAATCATTATGTATCCTGCCTGTGCAATACTCGAATAAGCCAATATTCTAGGCACACTCTTTTGGACTAGTGCACCTAAGTTGCCTATTGTCATCGTAAAAATAGCTATTATAGCCAGTAGGACGGACCAGTCGAGATGCAATACAAATATGGCCAGGATAATTACTCTAATAGCAGCGGCAAAACCTGCTTTCTTTGTACCAGCAGATAGTAACGCCCCGATGGTAGTGGGAGCACCCTCATATGCATCAGGAAGCCACATGTGAAATGGAACAAGACCCATCTTAAAGCCAAATCCAGCTATGAATAAAGCTAGAGCAAGCAGACTGACAGGAATCATATCTTTCTGTAGATTGACCATAGATACTAGCGCTTGTCCAATGTTTGTAGTTCCAGTAATTCCATATACTAATCCAATTGCAAATACCAGTATACCTGATGATAGAGCACCGAAAAGGAAGTATTTGATAGCAGCCTCATTTGATATTGGATCGCGTTTTGAAAATGCGGCTAGAGCATATGTAGGTATGGACATGAGCTCCCATGCAACTAAAAGCATTACAAGGTCTGTAGAGTAGGCAATAAGTATCATTCCTATACTTGACAGGAGAATCAATGAATAATATGCAGCAGGGTTGGTTTTGTTTTTCATGAAATCCCAAGATGAGACTGTTACCATTATTGATACAATCAATAACGTTATTCCAAAGAATGCTCCAAACATATCGTCTGCAAGCATCCCCTTTCCAAATTCTATAGTGGGAATTTGCTCTCCAGAAAGTACTCTAATAATAATGATACTAATGATTAGTATTAGGGCTCCGACTGCTATCCCACAATATAGTCTATTATTAGCACCTCTTTCCTTTTTAAGAGAATCAATAATTGGGATAGCAAGTCCAACTGATCCCAGGATTACAGTTACTAACAGAGGGGTTGATAAGAAATCCATATACTATTTCACTCCTACAAGAAAAGCAGCATGACGATTATTATTATTCCCGCAGCAAACACAAAAAGATAAGTCTGTGCTATTCCAGTTTGTCCTGCCTTGATAACTCGTGAGAAGTATGTCATCGTTCCCTGAAGTCCAGGATTAATGCCGTCAATTATTGTACTTTCGAAATATCTCCAAACAATACGGTAAATTGCCAGTGGCCCTATCACAGCGCCCCAATACAATGCAGTATTAAGATACCATCTATTGTAGAAGAATTTCCATACTGCTCTGGAAATAATACTTTTTGAGACAATTTGTGGGCTTATGACTCTCTTCATGTATACCAGTCCTCCAAGGAGCGCACCTAACGCAAACGCGCCTACTGAAGCGGTAACAGCAGTTGGATTCAGACCTTCGAAAGGCGCCCCAGATCCACCATTAGATTGAATTTCATGTCCTACGGAAACTGTACTATGAATGCCAAATGAATTAGCAAGGTAGGCAGAGAACATTTCGGTGAGCTGGTCTTCAAATACAAATCCAATTAAACCTACTGCAATGCTGGCTACTGCTAATATAGCAAATGGAACCCACATTACAGCTCTAACCTCATGAACTTGATGACTGCTTTCACTTTTTTGTATAAACTCACTTTTGTCCCCAAAGAAAGTCATACCGAGCATCCTAAACGTATAGAACGCTGTCATGAAAGATACCATAACCGCAATAGCAAATAATGCCCATGAATAATGATAGCCCGATTCAAGCACGGCTGCTAATATCGCATCCTTACTCCAAAACCCAGAAGTAATAAATGGAGCCGCAGCAAGGGATAAACCGGCCATCATCATAAATAAGAACGTCTTTTTCATCTTGCTCCTAATACCACCCATATCTGTCATGAATCTAGAGCCCACAGCATGCAACACAGCACCAGCGCCCATAAATAATGATGCTTTGAACATTGCGTGGCTCATAAGATGAAAGAGCCCTGCGGTATAACCGTCTACAAAAGATGCAGAGAGTCCAGCAATTCCCAACCCCATCATCATTAGACCTATCTGTGATCCAGTAGAATATGCCAATACCTTTTTTATTTCAGGATTGACCAATGCCTGTGTTGCTAGCAGGAATGCCGTTATTGCTCCGACCCAGGCAACGACTTCAAAAAACTGGGATGAATTTAAGGCCGACACAGCAAAGAAAAGAGGTCCAATTCTCGCTACTAAGAAAACTCCCGCTTTTACCATTGTTGCGGCATGAATAAGGGCAGAAACAGGAGTTGGGCCAGTCATTGCCTCAAGCAACCACTCATTTAATGGAAATTGTGCAGATTTCCCAACAGCCCCACCAAAAATCAGTACAGCTGCAGGAACAAGTAGATTATTATTGGCCATCGCGGTAGCCCAGCTTTGATCCTTAATTAGCTCAGTAAAACCAAAAGTACCAGCATATCCAAAAATTAGGAACATTCCAGACAGCATCATGATGTCGCCTGCTTTTGTCATAAGAAACGCTTTAAGACCTGCATGCGAGGGCGATGCCCACATTTGTATTCCACCTGCATAATGTCCTGGGGTTCCAACAAAGTCCTTTTTCCTATCATGATACCAGAAGCTAATAAGCGCAAAAGATGCAAATCCAACACCTTCCCATCCAAAGAATAACATTAAGAAATTATCTGAAAAAACAATCAATTGCATAGAACCAATAAAGAAGAGCATTAAGAACCAATATCTAGTGAGATCTCTGTCTCCATGCATGTATCCCAATGAATATATGAAAATAAGTAATGAAATCCACGCAACGATATTCGCCATAAAAATAGATAATGAGTCAACGAGCACTCCTGCCTTAATGTTTAGAATAGGTATCCAGTTTATCTGACTATGAATTTGTCCTCCATCCATTGCTAGTGGTAACAGCGTTGCAGCAGATATGGCACTAGCAAGAGCAAAGCCGATTGCCGCATAATTGCGGACACGATTGCCAGCCTTTGCTAACGCGGGAATTAAAGACGCTCCGATAAAGGGCAGAATCCACACCATCCAGGCATTGATTGCCTGTCCTTCAAATCCAATTATTCCTTGAAGCTCGCTCATTTTATTACCATCCTCCAGTTGGATCTACATAAACTGCTCATGATGCGTCTATTTACATTAATACCAATATCGAAAGTCATTATCATAAACCTCCTCCAACGACAGCAACTAGTTTGTTCCGTTCATCCTGAGGTTGTAGACTAACAGGATTTTCGTTACTATATTTAAGTACAGTACTATCATTTGAAAACATATCCTGTATATAATGAGCGACTGGATTCAGTATCGGACCCGGATAGACTCCTAATATAAGGGTAATTGCAGCTAGTGCTGCCATAGTAACAGTAACATATCTACTTGGATCCTTGATCTTTGTAAATTGCTCTGGAATTTTTCCAAAAAATATTCGCTTATACATCCACAAGATATATGCGGCAGTTAGCACAGTTGCGAGTATCGCAAGTCCGAATGCCACTATTCTGAGAGTATCTGAATTTGCAACACCTGTTTGCAAGGCTCCATTAAACAAAATCCATTCAGCCATAAAACCGCTAGTTGGAGGTATGCCCATAATTGTAAGGGCGCCAATCATGGCAATTACTGCAGTATAAGGCATCCTTCCGGCAAGCCCGCCAAGCTTTGACATACTTCTTGTTCCTGTTTGGAGGATAATCGATCCAGCCATCATGAAGAGTATTGCTTTTCCCAAACCATGACTTACATACATAAGGGTAGCACCTGTTATGCCAAGAGTGCTTTCAGAACCGATCCCAAATAGGATATAGCCCATTTGACTTATGCTTGAATATGCCAGCACTCTTTTTATATCATCTTGCATCATAGCCATGGCACCGCCGTAGATCATAGTAGCTAAACCCCAAAGATTAATGTAAATGCTGTATTGAGAATAATTACCAACTAGCAATTCTAACCAAAGTCTCAGTAATGCGTAAGCACCAATTCCGATCATTGCAGGGGACAATAAGGCTGAAACCGGAGTAGGGGCCTCAGAATGGGCATAAGGAAGCCATATGTGTAGAAGAAAGGCTGCCAGTTTTACACCCAATCCTATTACCAGTGCGAATACAATCAGAATAAGCCACTGATCAGGAATTTTGTTAACGTTTTGCCTCACCGTATCATAATCAAAACCTCCAGCAAAAAATCCCATAGCAAGCAGTCCTAAAAGTAGTACTACAGCACCTGCGTGTGTCCAGAAAAAGAACATTAACGCGATTCTTTTTCTTTCGCCATATCCATAAAATGCTACAAGAAAGAATGATGGAACTAGCATTAATTCAAAAAAGACATAAAACTCAATTAAATTTGTGGCTAGGACAGTGCCTAGCATTCCCATTGAGAAAGTCAAATAAAGCCCAAAGTAAAGTCCCATATGATGATTTACGTATTCTTCCTCATTTGCTCCTGTTATTGTCAGAGTCTCCGTTTTATTTCCTCCAGTATTTGATCTATACGAGCCTGGTTCCGAATCGATATCGCTTTTCCCAAAGCTCTCTTTGAAGGATTCTTTAATCTTATGAATCATGTATGGTTTTGAATAAAGAGTTAGTACTGTACATAGAATATTTATAATAATTGCAAATGGTAAGCTCAATCCATCGATTCTTAATCCAAAGTTTCCAAATTGACTCCACGTGTATGATTCAACATATGCCGTTCTTCCGCCGTGTAGTGTGAGAGAAGCTACCAACAGGCACATTGTAGATATAGCAAGTACTCCAAAAGAGAACCATGTTACTGCTGTGCCACCTCTTCTTTTTGAAATAATATAAGCAGCTGGGGCAAGGAGCAATGGAAGAAATGTTGCTATTAGTAGGTAAGGTAGCTCTGTCACCAAATTTCTCACTAACTAGCTAGTTTATCCCTTCAGGCTCCTGAATTCTTCTACATCTATTTGCTTATACAGTCGATAAGCTATAATTATAATTCCAAGTGCGACAGCTACTTCAGCAGCCGCGATGGCAATTGAGAAAAGTGCAAAGACCTGACCCTGAACATTGTGTAGATATCTTGAAAAAGCAATAAGATTTAGATTCGCAGCATTTGCAATAATCTCAATTGAAAATATCATTCGTACTGCGTTTCGCTTGACTACAAGACCATATATACCAATCGAAACCAAAACTACTGAAACTAGTACAAAATCAATTAACTCATTCATTTTGTTTTATCAAACCCTCTCTTCTAGCTAATGCCAAAGCTCCAATAACAGCACCTGCCAATGTTAGCCCTAGTACTATAAGTACAGGTGAATAATACGTAAGCATTGACTTACCTATTTCTACAATATCTATTGGATTTGACTTTGGATTACCAAACATAGGATTGTTTATTCCAGATACAAGAAATATAGCACCAATACCGCCCATTGTTAGAAGCATCAGAATAATTCCTCCTGCCTTTCTACCCTTATCGTCTTTAGCTGAGAATAAGTCTTGAGTCCTTACCAGCATGACTGTAAATATGACCAATACAGCTACTGCACCAACGTATACTGTAATCTGGAACATGGCCACAAAAGGAGAATCCAATAATAGAAAAAATCCTGCAATTCCCAACATAGAAATCGCAAGAGCTATTGCACCATAAATGAGCTCTTTGCTCTCCAGAGCTAATATAGAAGTTCCTATAGTGAGAATCGCAATTCCCACGAAATATGCATCAACCATGATCCGCACCTCTGTAGCCAATCCGCATTTCTGCATCACCATCATACTTTGGCTTGATAGCAAGCTGTGCTGGAGTATATATTAGATGTTCCTTTGTAAATGAT